>Ga0307929_1000005_pt1 | contig 250236 bp, 380 predicted proteins | sample AceLakmetage1330_FD_203160 | JGI IMG/M metagenome (GOLD analysis project Ga0307929, IMG submission 203160) | Saline water microbial communities from Ace Lake, Antarctica - #1330 | ecosystem: Environmental > Aquatic > Non-marine Saline and Alkaline > Saline | place: Antarctica: Ace Lake...
CCGCCGCCTCCGAAGAATCCGACGAGGAAGACGATGGTGAAGCCGGCAAAGCTTCGAGCGACACAAGCGACAAAGCCGCCAGCGACACGGAGGACGCGATGGCCCCAAACGGTACGGGCGATCTTCCAGCGTCGGGCGCCGGTGCTTCGGTCTGAGACGTCTGGGTTCCAGGTATTTGTGCAACACGCCGGAGCACACAGATGGTCTCCGTAAAATGGCCGCGGCCAGCGAGGAAGATGCACCTCGGGTGTTTTGGATTGCGTAGTGGTACGACTCGGAAGACGCAACGCGGCAGGCCGAGCTGAAGCACGCGCTGCGCCAGATTACCCAGTGTCCCGTTGTGACAGACCTGTGGCTTGCGGGTGCGGAGGACGAAGATATTGCGTGGCTTCGCGAGGGATCTGATGTTCGTGTGGAGGCAACTGTGGAAGCGGCGTCGGTTTGTGCATGCTGGAATCAAGTTGCAGACACTGCAGCAGAGGGAGACCTCGTGATAGTGGCAAACACGGACTGTGCGCCGGATGACTCTTTGGCGCTGCTTGCCGCAGAGCCGCTCGAAGATGTCGCCGTGTGCCTCGGCCGATGGGATGTGCCCGCTGACTTTGATGCGGGACGTGCGAAGTTGTTTGCAGAGAATGGTGTCAGTTAGGACGCGTGGGCGGTTCGGTGGCCCTTACGCACTACGAGTATTGGGGCCTTCCCTTTGGGAGCACCTGGGTGCGACAACCACTTGGCGTGGGAGCTGCGGGCGGCGGGATACAAGGTGGTAAATCCCGCTCGTACAATAACGCTGCTACATTATCACGCAAGCGAAATTCGGCGGGCGCCCGTGGTTCGGGTGCGCGGACCGTACCTGCACGTCAAGCCAACAACGCTTGCGTTGTGTGCGAGGGGAGCAGACGAGATGCTTGAAGTGGCGCGCAAAGAGGAAGATGGGGGGCTTGAAGCGTTGGCATAAACTTGGAGTACGTTTTTCCCGAGTTACCCGTCCACGCACCATAATTCTGACTTGCCGCGTGTCTCCGGCACCGCCCCGTAACGCCCCCACGTCACATTTCACTTCCATTGTTCGATGAACGAGAATGCTACTGTAATCGTAATTTTTGGCGTAGCTGCAATATTGTGCGCCTTCCTTTTTTTTTGCACGAGCTGTGGCAAAATTAACAAACGGAAGAATATTCAGGCACGATATAGCCAGGCTTGTCAAACCAACAACGTGACCGCACTCTAGGCCGTGGTCCAACATTCGCTTGTGGATGTATCTGCACAGAGCTACAATGAGCTGTGGCGAGCGGCCGCGAATGGACTCATGGACATTGTTCGCGCGCACTTACTTCTTCCAGTCACACATGGGAGAGGCATCCCCAGCGTTACGGTACAGCAATTATGGAAGCGAGTCTTGCAAACGTCACAAATAGCAATAATCAAGACGATCCTTGAGTGCCGAGGTTCTCACGTTCACTTGGATTCAACCTTTTTGCGGTTTATTATCAGCAACAGAGCCTGGTCATTGCTGACGCACTGTGCCGATCGTACGATTTTGGCCGAAGGTTTGGGTGCGGAAGTTGTTGAAGATCTTTTGTACGTGGCAATTTGGTAGGGCTATGGAATAGCGACGTGCAGGAGTCTGTATGCAACGTTGCAAACTGTACCAACATTATAGCCATCGGTTATGTACATGCATCTGGAAGTACCGTTTGGTGCGGCGATACGCTATCGCCGCGCGCACAAAGCTCGGTGGATTTGGCAGCTGATTCCTGATATTTACAAATTCAATTTGGTGCACTACATGTGTCGGGCACTCAACGACCACATGGAGTCCCGGCAATGGATTGAGCGGCAAAACCTTCCAGGATGGCGGGACTGGTGTGCTCGTGTCTTTGAGCGGCTGGTGCGGCAGGAAGAGTTGTACGCCATTCAGAACTTGCTGCAATGGCAACTAATTATGGATCTTGTGCAACCCGGTCTGTTGAATGCATGCTTCGTTTAGACGGCCACTGCCGCGGGGGTCCGTCGGAATCGGACGTATCAGTGTGCAAAACTGCTTCGCGTGCGAGGACCGGCCAAAGTGACGAACGACGCATGCACGGAAGTTCTGTGGCGTCTGGCCGACATGTCCTGCAGCAGAATACGACACGACGAAATTTCACAGGACTTGATTATCATGGATGTGTGCTACCTTGCCAGAGACCGCACGGACGTGCGCACCGTGCTGGAGAACGCCACCGGGCGTGCTGCCGCGTTTTTCCGCCGCAACTTGACGGTGCTTGAGTGGATCTTGCGCCAACGACGCGAATGGGTACCACGGTTTACGACGGAGCCACTGCTGCACCCCGAAGAGCTCTTGCGGTGGCAGTGGCATCATCGTTCGCGACAAGAGAGACTGATACAGCACCGAATTACTCTGGCCGTGCGATCTGGCATGGGATGGCTTCGCAGTTGTTGCGAACAAGGGCGGCCTCTTCAGCTGGAGTACAGCATGTATGACCTTGAAGGTCGCAAAGGACTGACGGCAGAGGCGGCGAGACATTGGGAGAAGGTGGCCAGAGTGAACGGGCACGAAGAGTGCGCAAAGATCATGGATCAAGTTGCGTTGTCTTGTACATAAACACATAAACACATAAACACAAACACGTCAATTCATTCACAGCGTGTCCACGGCAGCGCGCAAGGCGGCACCGCCGTCAACGCCACTGTAACTGCTGACGCGCGCGGAAGGCTTGCCGTTGGCGAATCCGGTGACTCGCCGAGTCAGTGCGCCCACCCCGAGCACGTTCAAGATGTACAGCCAATAGGCAGAGTAGCCTACCACACCGAGCAGCGCCAGGCCAAGGCCCACGCCGAAGAACACATCGCGGTTCCTGAGCTCCCATCCAATGACCACGCCGGTTGAGTCGACCGTGCAGAACTTCTCCTTGCCGTCCGAGCTGGTCTGGGGCTGGGCGTCGCAGTTCTCGAGCTTGCGGCCCTCGCGGTCGCGGCAGTTTGACGTGGCACAGCGCATGCTCTGGTGCATCTTCATGCCGTACAGAACCAGGTAGACAATACCCAGCACCATCACGATACCAGGCACCATGGGGCCGAGGAAGTGAGCCCACATCGACAGGAAGCTGGCGTCGCGGCCGTCGTGGTTGGACGCGGCCACCAGGCCGTGGATTAAGTTAAGCCCACCGAAGAACGCAAGCACGCCAATGGTCCACTTGTAAGCGTGATCGGACCGCATAGAGCCGCCGATCCTCACCTCGGTGCCTAGTCCGGCGGCGCCGGCCATGTTGCACTGCTTAGTGGGGCCAAAGCAAGTCGCCTCGCATCCCGCCACGGGATTACCATTGATGTCGCGGCAGTAGTGCTCGGCGCAGAACGCGTCGCTGTCGCAAGCCTGGGCAAACCCCTTCTTACTGGGCTCGTACCCGATCACAATCATAGCGACCATAACAGAGAGAGCAAGTGAGGCGGCAAATCCGACCACGTGCACCCGCTGGGCGCGCTCTTTGGCATTCAGAGGGCCGAGGCCGAAGACACCCATAAAGTCACTGAACTTGTTCATGCTGGCAGACATCCTGGTCGGGTCGGCTCAGTGCGTTTCAGGGATGCGGACCGGTGGCGCCCGGTGACAACCCCGGCGTGCCTCTTCCTTGAGACCGACTGCGGCCCATTGGTACCACGCATCCCTTGAGTCAGGTCGGCTGCTGCGCCGACCAAGAAAGTCAAGCATGGCTGCAGCTGCAGGAGCATCGCAAGGAAGTGTGTCGTCAGCGAGTGGTCCCGTGCGCGAGATTATGGAGAGGCTGGCATCCAAAAAAGGAATGTCGGTAGTCGATCTCTTCCTGGACATGTCGCGTCACCCACAAACGGCCATGGTTGAGATGACATCGATTGTGCAACTCGTACAGAGGATTGGCAAAGCCAGGGGCATGAGCGGACCCGAGAAGCGCGATCTTGCGATCTAGGTCTTCCGGGAACTGTGCGACAAGGCCGCGGACTTGATCCCTGACGAGGAGCAGCGCAAGCTATTCCGCAGCATCAACCTAGACTCGGGCACCCTGCGGTCTCTGGTTGAAGTTGCCGTAAACCCGGGCAAGCTGGGTGACTTTATAGAAGTGATTCGGGAGCACAAGATCATTGAGAAGGCAGTCGGGTGCTGCGTGGGCTGCTTTGGAGGCGGGGTTTGATGCATGCAATGAACTCAAGACAAAGACACCATATCGTGCAGCTGTTTTGCCGCCTGCGACATGCAGAGAGCTCCCCGTGGTCTGTTTTTACCATGCATATGCGCCGCCGACCTTGTCAGCACAGCGACTGACCCCGGGAGCGCCAGAGCCGGGCGGAGCACAAGCCACGCTTCAATTGCAAACATTGCTTCCCACGCTTCGTCCTGCGGGACCGAAGCCGCTCGCATGCCGCAGAATGACTGCGCTATGGCCCCGGCAATCAGCCGCTCCGCAAGCAGGGAGCGCTGGGCATCGTCCCGCAGTTCCGTTTGCAGCGACTCAATTGATTCCCGTACTTGCTTTTCCAGCGCTCCCTTCTCCGGCATGGACTCTGCCTACTTCACTGCAGTCATGGCATCGTACGGCCGCCACGGATGCATGGCGTGCAGTGTCTCCCGCCACACGGAACACCGCGTCATGGTTCCGTCGTCGCCCAGAGACAGTCGCGCAGCGCGTGCAAGCCACTCCTTCGCTTCGTCAATCCAGGCGTCGGCAAGTCCGCAGCGGTCAGCAGGCGCAAAAAGGCGACACAGGCTCGAAGAGTCTTTGGGATCTCCACGCCCCAGGTCATCGGCTGCCAAGAACATTGCGGCCCACACAGGGTTTAAGGGGACGTCTTCGAGTGCAAGCGCCGCGCTGGGTTCCATTGTGAATTTGTTTCCAGTGGAAATATCCCGTGAGAGCATGTGGCCCGTCTTTTGGGCGTGGTGATTGCAACAGCCGCAATCATTTGCACTGTGTTTTACGCAAGGAACGCAAATCTTGCTGATCCAGACCCATCCAACAACGATGGTAGCGATAAAGACAAGCAGGATCCCGGCGAGACGGAGATTCCAGGAAGCTCACCAACTCCTGCACCAGCACCGTCTCCAGCCCCAGCTCCCGTCGCACCTTCCTCAAAATTGTATACATTGGGAATCGTCAATCCGACTATCAGTCGCAGCGCAACGGAAGACGTTGGGATTGGAGCGGTGATGGCACACATTACAAGTGGCGGCGAGTACAGGGTTTACTTTGTACAGCACGGGATGCTGGGTGCCGCTTCCACCCAATCGTTTGAACTTGGTGCCACCGAAGCTTTGACTTCACTGCGGATCCTGCTCCAACTCCAGCGGTGCGTTTGAATTTTGGGTCCTTCGACGGCTTCCTGGCAGCTCCCAGCGCGGACGGGTGGTTTGGTGAGAACTATGACTTCCGCAGCGGAGCCGATCTGTCTGTCACAAAACCACGTGTTCTGGGGCCGGTTGGTGAAGGGTATGTGGCAATCTCCGCTCGCACGGGTCAAACCGCGCTTCCAGTAATCAAATACGCCGACACCAGCGACAATAATTTAGAGCTGGTTGCAGAAGCCGGACTTTAGCCTTTAAACTCCACCATTCAAGAGGCCATGAGCAACGTTGCAGTGGCCTTGTCGGGGTACGTTGCAGAGCCACGGCGTTCGCTCAACTTTGTTGGCTACGAACCCAACGATGACACTGTTCGCGTGATTGCCTTCCTTGCACCGGACCCATAATTAGGGACGAGGTTCTCGTCGACGACGTCGTCGGCGCCAGCGTGACTCGAGCTTTTGGGTGGCGGTCATGATCATCAAGCGCCACGTGTGCATCAGCAGCAGCGATGCAAACACGAATCCTCCGGTCCAGGCTACGTGTTTGGCGGCACGCTCGGGAAACCGAGCCAAGGCCATGCAGAGAGCTAGCCGAACAGCGTACGCGAGGTACTGGCGAGCCCGTGCTCGCTCCCCGCTGTCGGCGTCGTTAAACACGAGAACCGAGCTGACGGCAGGGAACATAATTGCCAAGATACCAATCGAGACCGGGTGAGGACGAGCTTCCGGCGGCACTGGCGCAGCGATTGCATCTCGTACGCCCGCGTGTGCAATGGTAAGGTACAGCATTAGCAAGGGAACCATAGCCAAGCGATGTTGCATCGCAAACCCAAGGCTTCTCGAGTCTATGTGCATACCCACCAGAAGCAGCAACAAAGTGAGTTCCAAAGCGTCCACCAGGATTTGCACGATAAGCGCGTACTTCCACTGCTCCCTTCGCTTTTGCCGAGGCAACCCAGCTGGCGGTTCTGGCGCCTGCAAACAGAGAAGGATGAATACAAGCATGGCCGCAAATGCGACCGCCAGTGGCTGGCCCCTCGCCCGATGAGTCACTTGATAAAGCCAAAAGGGCACGAATAGCGCTCGAAAACGCCCCCATCTTTGCACCAGAGGTGCAATCACGAAGGCTGCCTGCGGCCGACGCCGAACCAATGGGGCGAGACATGTGCCAATGACTTGCGGCGGCGGAGACCAAGTGCAAGTAGCGTTCCCGTGGGCCGAATCCGTCGCGGCGGCGGTGGAGCATGCCAGGAGCCACGCCCCAAGAAGCAAGGCCGCCGTCTTCATATTTGAGACACGACCCCATCGAAGGCTGCCCTCCCTGCTTTTGGAAGCTCTTCGCTGGACCCCCAGTGACACGCCGGTTATTTTTGCAGGCACTGCTGCTGCGTTGGCATTTTGCAAGACCATTACGGTATCGTCTACTCGCTTGCTTCCGGTACGCGTGCAGCTTCCTCCGGGCAAACGATTCCGGTCGTGCTGCATATCGCAGGTGCTTACCCGAATACGACTGTACGCCGGAGTCCGCGCGGACTACATCGTGGTGCTGCAGACCGATGGCATGGTGTGCCAACCCCTTGCGCCCTTTTTTGCCTTCGAATGGGTTGGCGCGCCGTGGGCGAGTCGATGGCTTCGGTCCGGGTCGCTGGCTTGGCGCGCTGCCGGGTCTCGCAACCGTGCGCACGGCGGAGCCAACGGTGGCATGAGCGTGCGAAGCACCGAGGCTTGTCTTCGTCTGCTACGCAAGCACGCATACCGAGGACCGCAGCCGGAAGACGTGTGGTTTTTGCAGCACGGAATTAAGCCAGCACCCTTTGCGGTGCGCACTGCATTCGGCTGCGAGCAAATTGCACACACCCGCGCGCCGGCGACCGTCCACCGTCCCTGGGGAACACTGCCAGATGCAGAGCTTGCCGCACTCGAGGCGGGCGGATGTCCTGGACTGGCTTCGCTGCTTCGAGACAACGGAGCTTCGGTAAGTCCACTGCTGGCTCGGGCCGAAGTGAGTAGGCTCCGGGCGGAAATGTCGCGGGCGATCACCGGACAGGACCGTCCTCTGACCTGCGACGAGCTGCAGGCTTTGCCCAAGTCAGATCGCTGGTGCCAGGTGCAGCTGCACGGGCGATGGTGCGATTCATTTGGCAATCGCTGCGTGGATCTCACCGGGTGTAACTTAAACGGGTCGCAGAGGTGTGGGTTTTTTGAGCGCTGCATCGTGGACCCGTCGTACACGGTAAACGACAACAGCAGCGGACAGATTGTGACGACATGCCAAACCGACGGACTTCGCGTGGCAACGTTGGCTCTGGGGGTGCTGCTCCTGGTGTCTTTGACTTTGGTCCTCATTGCGCATTACATATTCAACGCCTTGGTCGTCAAGGGGCCCACCAGCGCCCAGGTGGTGCGCAAGACGGAGCTGCAGGCTCTCATGTACAACTTGCAGCAAAGGAAAGCGGCCGAAAACGCCGACTTGGTATGATACGATTAAGGGACAGACATATTTACTTTGCATCAGCCAACACACCCTGCAGCACCTTCACACAGTCCAGGTGGCCCTTGGCCTGCGCCACGTCCATCCAACCCCGCCGCTCCACCGGTCCAAGGGCTTCACCGCCCGCAAATTAAGCAGGGCCACCTCCCTGCTCTCACTCCACCATGGCCGCTTGGTGTCCGTGGACCGGTGGAGCGGCGGCGTCACCACCAACCATCGGGTCCAGGGGTGGCTCGAAGCCATCCGCAGCCTCGTCCTCATCGTCGCCGTCCGGCTCGGATAGAGCAAGCGCCCAGAACCTCCCCGAGCCCCACACCACCTCGAAGTAGTCTTCGTCGGGGTCGTGCTGCAACTCGACCCATTGCTCAGCCGCAGCGTAGGGTCCTGAGCCGTTCTTCATCTGGATGGCCGTGTTCCAGTCCAGCAGCCCGCCGCTGTCAAAGGCCAAGTAGGCGCACCCAAAGCGCACTGCTCCCTTCCGCTGCCTTGAGGAATTAATCGGAACTTGTATCAGGCAGTGTTGGTTGGAGTTGTAGTACCAGATGCGGCATGTGCCGCACCAGTCCGCGTCGTGACGGCTGCGCTCGGACATAGCATCGAGCACGCTCTCGGAAGCCCGGTTGTAGTAGGCGTCCTGGTCAATGTCAACGCACTTTGCCTTATCATCGCGTTCGGTCATCCCTGGGTAGAAGGCGATGCTCATGGCTGGTTGGTAAGGTTGTGCTCACATGGAAGCGGACTGCCGGACCAGGAAGTGCCGGTGCACGCTCAGGTCGGTCGCAAATCCGGGGCGGAGCCAGAAGAGCCCTGTGGTCGGTCTTAATGTACAAGAAGACGTTTTATTTTGTACCTTAATTAACCGTGTTGCTGCTGGTCTTGGCTTTGGGCACCGGACCCGTCCGGCAGGTTTACGTCAAGCAAAATCAACAATTCAGAATTTCCCGTGCACCGTGTGCGATGCCTCTCGGCAAAGCCCGACCGGAACCAGCTCGGGCGTCTCTCCCGCGGCCAGGGACGGAATCCCTGTGGCTACACTTCGCTCAAGAAGCGGCGCCAAGCCCACGATCGACGGTGTCCGGTACCTCCGGTTCAGCTGCACGACTTGAAGCGTAAGGGGAGGAGGTGTTCCTTCTCCCGCTCCGCTCGCAGCGGTTCGTTCTTCTTCCGCCCCCCCTTCCTCGTCTTCGTCCGCTCCCGCCGCTGCAGTTGCCGCTTCCACGATACACTTCATGGTCCGGTTCCACCCGCGGATACGAGCTATGTCGTCGTACATGGCGCCCCACGACTCCTTGACGGCCGGCAAAAGGCTGGCCGTGGAGCGGACAAAGGCGGCTACCTCACGCGCTCCCGGAGCCGCGAGAACGGCACGCGAGAGCGCCCTGCGCAGCCGCCTGCAGCTGAGCTAATCCAGGGCCCGGAGACCCTGCTGCCAGGCGCTGTTGTCGCAGTGCTCGATACGAACGCGGCGGTCGTGCAGCGCGGTCTGCTGCGCCACCAGCTCAAGCTGTCCGGGCAACACTGCGCCGAGCTCGACTTCGCCCGGGACGGCACGCACGCTACGGGTCTCCTTCTTGCCGCGAGCCGTGACAAACGAGATCTTTTGCAGGCAATCGCGTCCCGACCACACCACGAGCAGGCTCTGCGCCTCGCCAAGCTTGGAGTCGCGCAGAGCAACGCTCCACTGCTCGGGTGTCTTGGCGTAGTGCGCTCCCGGGATCGGAGCGATATCTCCCAAACCAGGAAGGGACGTCGCCACGGTGGTCCAGTCGAACGCCTGCAGCAGCCCGCAGTTCTCGGCGTTCGTCTCGAACCGAAGCTCGGCGGCACATGGGCGCGGCAGGCGCAGGAATTCGTCCATCCGCGGCTCTTGCAGGACCGCTTGTACCAGGTCCAGGGGTGGGATTCGCAGAGCAGAACGAGTCACTGGTAGAACCAGCGGACCCTGCCCAGGTACATCTCCCGCCCCGGACACTGCCCCTGCCCCGACGGCCTTCACTTCGGTCGTTGTCGGGCGAAGCGGAAGCATAGGATCCCGAGCTTCCACGCAGGCCAAGGTGACCTTGCCCGGGAGTGCCGTGGTAAAGTTGAACTCGGCATGCCGGAGCATCTCGCGGACTTCGGGTGTCACCTGCCTCCTCGTTGACACGACGACGACCAGACGATGGTGACGACGCGAATCGAAGTGCTACCGCACGATCTCCCGCACCGCTGCCGGACCGAGAAGCCTTGGCAGGCTGCAAGATTCGTGGGCGCATCGGCAGCGATCCGGTCCCATCAGCCGAGACAGCGCCATCGACAGGTCCTGCGGGCCATCGGGCTCCAGCAGCACGGCTAAAGCCTCTTCTACGGTCGCCACGGCGTCGGACCGCATGGCAGTAGCAGCCTCTGCCACGTCTTTGCTGGTAGTCGCGTCTTTGCTTGATTGATTTACCACGAGCCTGTGCTCGCTCAGTTCCAGGATTTTGACCACGGGTGGACTTGTGGACGTTGCGTTCCCGGTCAGGACCGAGCACCACACAGTACCCAGAGCCGTCCGCACGGCGCATGCTTGCACCTCATCGCGAACCGTGGAATGAAGACTTGTTACTGGCAGCACTGAAGCAACCGCCATTCTTATTTTACTTGGGGAATTCAATATGAGCTTGAGCGGTGGGTGGAAAAAATCTTGGTCCAAGCCGGAACTCGATCGCGCAAGTGTCGGAGAGTGTCCCCGACACGGCGACTTGGCGGGAGATCGCACCTAACTCTTCACTCGCAGGAACCAATACCAGTACGCCAAGCAAATGCCAACAAAGAAGAGGAAGCGTGCCGCCAAGTGGTTCGGCGCCAAACTGCCCAAGGAAGACGTGGTGGCGGCAGTCGACGATGCGAGTTGCGGAGAGGACTCGCGCGCGAGCGCTCCAAAGCGGGCTCGGTCCGAGACGTTCTTGACCGTGGCGCAGTTGGACGACGCGATCGCTCCTCTGTTGCCTCCTCAGTCTGCTCGTCAGCTTCAGATGACCATGCGCATGGCTCCCGCCGGAGGCATGATGACGGACGCCTTCCGTATTCTGCGTAGAGACGCCGTACCACGAGGTACGCTCCGCAGGGCACCCGACGGGGCCGCGCTGGCGAGCCTGAACTTTTAGGACGGCATGTTTGGAGGGCACTCGTCTCCAAAGGATCTCAAGGGAGCGTTTGAGGCGGTGGGGCGGACCATAGCGCAGCACCGCGCACTTTTTGCCATGTCTGTGTGCCGGACACCCAATGCCTTCATGATGTACTTTGACCTTGATCTCCTGAGCACGGCCCCTTGGACCGAAGAGCACGTGCGAGCGTTTTGCCGCGAGACCGGAGCCGCCGTCCTGGAGCTGTATCCCACCGGCGTACCGCCGTTGAGTATCATTGTGTGTCAGAGACAGCCACGCGTCGTCGAGGTCGAGCGGCCAGAGGGCAAAGTCACCATGTACAAGGACGGCGTTCACATCTACGTTACCAGCCTGACAGTAAGTCTGCAAAGTGGATGCGCACTGACCCTGGCGCTGCAGCGGAGGTTGCAGTCCGCACCCAAGGGTTCAATCCTGCGGCGGAACATTCCTGCGGGAGAGAACGACTGGGGGGACGCGGTAGACGTGGGGCCGATTCTTAACGGTGGCATGCTCCGCGCTCCATACACATGCAAGTGCTCACCGTGCCCTGAGTGCAACCGCATCCAGCGGGCAGAGCTAAAGGAGACCCTGCGCGTGACAGGAAGCGCAGGGGGCGGCGGAGGCGACGTCGCAGAAGAGCAACCGCATCACATCAGAGTGGCGCCCATGGACCTTCACTTTGCCGTAAGATCACAGTCCAGGGAGTCTCTGTGCGGCCACACGGACTGCGTGCTGCGCAGAAGGTACCAGTACGGCCAACAGCACGTGTACATTCCTACCATGGTGCTTCGGTGCCACGGGGACAAGGAGCCGACTCGGTTCCCGGACAAGCTCGAATAGATCCGTGACCCTCTGATGCTCGATAGCACCAAGATCGGCAGGGCGCTGTGCTGGACGAGCATTCACACCCCTGGGCGAGCAGTCACGCCCGGGTTCCGCCAGCCCGCCGACCTCAAGCTTCCCGTCGAGTGCGGCCGCAACCGGTCGAGGCTCCCAACCAAGTATCGGGTCGCCGGAGACCGCGCCGTCGGGCGGAACACGCACGAGCTCATGGGTCCGCCATTCTTTTTGCGGCACAAGTTGAACGAATTTGTGCAGCTACATCTAGCTGGCGATGATCCCCGCCGCATTTTAGCAAACGCCATTGTGCGAAGGCACAGGGTTTTGGGAGCGGACGGCATGCGGTGCCAGCCATACCGCGAGTCGACCGTGCTCTTCTACGCCGTGTCGCTGGGAGGTCAGCAAGTCATGTTCACGGCCATGGACGCGTCCTTCTGCGAAAATTGTCGGGGCCATCACACCCGCGAGCACGCCAGGATTCGTGTCTTTGACCTGGTGTGGGGGAGCGGCGCACCGTAGGTTATAGACCGGTGCCTGAGCTTAAGCAGCACCGTACAAGGGAGGCTGTACGGGCGCAAGTGCTCGGCGTACGCCAAGACCGATGCGCGCAAGGTCAAGAATGTGGTGACGCAGCGAGAGTTTATGCAGCTGTCCGACCCGCTGCGCGGCTGGCGGGGAAGCGGCGCGGTGCCCGACGAGCTCCGCAGGACGATGGACGCGCGGGATCTTGCACGGGCCCCGGAGCTGTCGCGCCTGCTGCAGGGCATGGTTGACTTTGCCATCGGCGAGAAGGATCCCGATTCCGTCGACCCGATGAAGCGGAGCGCGAGCACGGGGTCAGTATCGGCGTCCCCGAGGTCTGGTGCGGGCGGAGGAAGCGCAGAAGACCTCAAGACGCTGGGGGATCTGCTGCTGACGAGACCGGACGCGGTGACCCGGTGCGGACTCCCCCTCGGCTGACGCCTTGGGCAATCACTTCGCGCAGCGCGACCTTGACGATCAAGCTCTCGCGTCGGTCCAGCATGGATTGCGTATCAAAATCTCGTTTGACAACTCTTGCTTCGAACGCGCCCCGTCTCTTTGCCTCGTCACAATGTATCTCTCGAAGTATTGAGAATCGAACGGCATCTTGCACCCGGATCAAGCCAACTGTCACGTCGCCGTCCCTGCTTCGCGCGCACAGATCCTTGCATCCCCGGGGCACAGTACGCAGCGTGAGGTGGCCGGCGGTGTCCGCCGGCTCCGTGTCGTCCCGTCTCGCCGCCAGCACCACGCGACCAGCCGCGAGTGCGTCACCGGCAACGCGGAAGAAGGCCTCCATGCTTCGAGCTTCCATTGTCTGTCGCTCCACGGCGAGACAGAACTTCATCCCAAACGTGCGGGCCAGAGTAAACAGCTTAGGCGGCCGAAAAGCCGTTCGGCCACTGCCCCGGTCCACGTAAAACGGTAGAGTCCCTGTTGCCACTGCCTCTCGTACACCCGCGGATGCCAGATGAGGGACCATGGTGGCAGATAACGTGAGGGTCGTGGAAGGCATTTTAAGCGGATCCACGAATTCCGACGCTGGAACGCACGGAAGTTTCGCAAGAGGGAGCACATAAATTGTTGTCATCCATGATCCAAATAAAAACTCGCCAACCAAGTCGGTCGGCCGCGTCTTGCCTTGCCGTTCGGCACGAACCGCCAGTCCAAGTGCTTTGCCAGCTGCAAACACTCCGCGACCGCGCGAACACCGTCTAACACAAACAAACCTCGGGAAGTGGGAGCACGCACCGTGCAGGTGGCTCACGGACGAGTTTGACGGAGGAGCAACGGCGTTCCGCAACAAGATAACATTGTCAAGCGTTGTGACCTGCGGCCGTTTGTGGGGAGCGCCGTCACATTTGCGGATGATGTGCTGCACTGCGGTCTGCCCGTGACTCAAAGCAAAACAATTTTGGTGCGCGCCGAGGTGCAAGCCGTAAAAACTGCCAGCTGAAGCCGTGCGCAGAAACTCTTGCAGATGCAGCGTGCTTCTCCAAGACACGAAGCGCCGCTCGCGGAAGCTCCGGGAGCCGACGAACGGCCGGGCGGTCTCCTGACTGCGGCGGCGCTGCACCGATCTGGGCAGGAAGACCCCATGGCACCCGGAGCGCCCGCGACCCCTCGCAGAGCCGTCTGCGTGCCCGGGCCACCGGGGCTCCGCGGAATGCCCGCACGACGCGCCGTTCTCACGGAACGCCAGTGGGTCGTCGTGCACTCTGTCATCACCGGCCAGGCGGTGCCGCAGCCCGGCGAGCAGATCCCGGATCATCCCCCATTTGCTTCGGGCCTTGCGCTGGCTTCCGTGTTGGCCGCTTGCGTGCCCGGGCTCGTTGCCGTCGCTGCGGCCAGCAACGCCAGGATGCCGCGGTCCTGGGTGAAGGCTTTGCTCACGCGCACCATCCCAGAGAACGGCGTGCCGCCTCACGCCCCCGTGGAAGCGCAGGCATCCGCTTTGCTGCCGCACCTACGCACGCTCGGTCGGCGTTTGTGGGCAAACTTTACCCTGCTGCTGCTCAGCGAGACGTCTGTTGAGATTCGTCGAGCCGATTCGCATCCCCTATTCCGCAGAGCCACGCTCGTGTTGCTACGGGACGGAGCGCACCACGTCCGGCTGATGTGGCCTCGCAGCGCTCCAGGTCGGGGTCATGCCTTCTACCTCCCGTTCCTCGACTCGTCCGAGTGGTACTCGTTGTGTAAGTCAGCCGTGGTGCAGCGCAAGTTCGAGTTGAGTCGCCTCGACGCGGACGGCGGCGATCCGCTTCCAAAGTCGGTGTGGTTCCGCGGCTTCGGTCGGCCAGAGCAGGAGGCGCTGCAAGAGTCCAAGGATCCGCGGCCGCTGCTCCGAATGACTCCTGTCCGAGCCGTCGGAGTGGCGGACGACGAAGCCGAGGGAAAATTAGAAGCGGACGGTGACAGGCTCCCAGTACCCCTGAGCTCGGACGCCCCCGCTGCAACCCTTCGGGATCGGTTCCGCGACGCCACACCTGTAGAGCTCGTGCAAAGAGTATGTAAAGACGAAGTGCCCGCAACGGACGGAGCCGCAGCGCGCGATGCTCTCGTCGAATCGGCTCCACGAACAGACGACTCCAAGGCCGTGGTTGCCGCCATGCGCACAAGCAAACTCCCAAAGTCGCAGGTGATTGCCATTTTAGAAGCCCTGGCAGAGGGGCACGATGTCCCGCGTGCTCGTGAGGAGCTACACGGAGATTACGTGCCATCCGATACAATGCAGCTGTACCCCGAGTCCATGTCCGCCGGCACGCTCCGCGCTGCGCCAGAGGTACTGGCCGACCCTGCCGAGTACAAGCGACTGCAACCGCTAGCCGCCGCCATCTGGGGAACGTCCCGCGGGCTCATGGTGTACGTCACCGCGCGCTTTGACAAAGAAGGCACCGTGGCGCTGGACCTGCGCAACCCCTCGCCGCTGCGGCCCGACCTTCAGGCGCGCTGGTCGGAATTCGATTCCTCGGGCGCGCTTGAATCAGTCGAATGGGAGGCGGCGATGGAAGCGGTCAAGGGCGTGTGGTGGGACCGGGATAACGAGAAGAGCCTGCTGGACGACCTTCAGGAAGCCGAGACATTTGACTCCGCCGTAGCATCGTTTGATTCGGAGCGCCTGAAGGCGACCGACGCGTCGCGGTTTGAGGCGGCGTGGGCCAAGGATGATCCGGATCGTCTGGGTCGGCTTCTGCGCACGCACGACGGCCTCCCGGATGAGACTTCGGCTGCCACGGCGTCCCGGCTTCTTGGTCTGCCCGTGGTGCTCATCCGTGCTTACAGCGACGCCACGAACTCGACCGGGGCCAACGTGATTCGTATCGACGCGTGCGCCGCTATGCCGGACGGCACCGAAGGACCGCTGCGGGTGCACCGGGCCGCGCCACAGTTGGCAGTGATTGTCATTGCGCGGGATCACCGCGGTGCCGAGAAGGTGCTGGCAGGCACCGTTGACGCCACGGTTTGACTCGGTGTGACAACAGCGGGGGACGTGCGCAAAGCGGAGGTCGGCACCTTTGATTCACATGGAAGTAACACCTGATCTTCTTCAACGACTGAGTGCGTTTGAGGAGGCAGAACAAGAGAGTCGCGTTGCCGCCATTGAATACGAACTCGCGTACAAGTCCGACCCTCGGGCGGACAACCTACTCATTTAGCCTGCGTATCGTCCGCTGATTCGTAAAGCCAGCAAAATCCAAACCCTTCTTCTCGTCGGCAAAAAGGAATCCGGCAAAGATACGCTGGCAAGTATGCTGCGAGACCATGACCCGGTCGCGCTGGCGGACCCTCTGAAGGAGATCTGTGCGGATTTAGTCAAGATTTTGTGCGGTATGGACCTGCCACTGGAGACGTGGTACAAAGACACGGACAAGGCGCAGGTGTTTGCCGGACGTTCCGTCAATGGTCGATCGTTCTCGCGTCGTCACGTCATGCAGGAAGTGGGAGACGTCTTGCGCAAAGCTTTAGGGAACGATATCTTTGTCCGTACCACGTTGCAGCGGCGTGCGGAAACGCCGTCCGCGAGAACCGTGGTCACCGATGTTCGGATGCCGCACGAGCACGAGGCCCTGATGCGCTGCATGCCGCCGCCCATTGTCACGCTCCGGATCGAGGACAGACACGCCGCCACCAAAGTAGCGGATGCGCACGAGACCGAGACGGCGCAGGCAGACATTCCCGTGGATGCCGTGGTATACAACGACAAGACGGCCGGCTTAAAATATTTGGCAGTGACGGCCGCCGAAGCCATCGGAGCGGTACTCAGTGAAACATCCAAAGTGACATCATGACTGATCCAGAGTGGTCAGCAGCACATGACGTCGCCCGAGTGGTGGCGCACTCCTACGAAGCCGCCGCTGCGGAAGACATGACAGAATCTGCTTCCGATTCAACTGTCGGTGGCTTTGGATTCAAGCGAAGGCCCGCATTGTACGGTCCCACGTATGCGGAGCTGTCCAACATGGGAACCACTTACAAAACATTCCAAAAGCGCTTCTGGGCTTGGCTTAAGATTAAGCACCCAAAGGTCGGTTTGAAGACTGGTAGCAAACTTCTCAGCAACCAGTGGCAGCAGCGCAAGATTCAGATGGGAGGGAAGGTCTCGAAGAAGCGCCGGCAATCTAAAAAGAAGAAGAAGAAGCGCATCATCATTAAGATTCCGGCGGCGCGCGACTGGCTGCTGGCAGACGACTGGGAGTACGACACGGCCGACTGGGACGAGATCTACACGTCGCCTTGGATGACGCGGTACGAGCAGGCGCTGCTGGACGGAGGACTGTTCCGCATCGGTCCGTTCCGGTACAAGGTAGCCAGCAATCCAACCACTGTGAAGACTTTACTGGCGCCTGTGCTTCGTACCCTGGTGGAAGATCTGAGGCATGGGTCCAATCAGTACCCTCTCGAGGTGATCAACGGGTCTTGGGACGATGCATACACGGCAACGGTAAAATCTGTACGCGTGGTAGTTGGCATCAACAACAACACGGGCAGGCGGTGGACGGAAGCGTTCGTGCAGACGGCTGGAGGCGGGTGGTACCACTCGCCTCGTATAACGCAAGACATTCGAAGGACACTGAGCCTATCATAAAGTAATTTAGAATCAAGTACTCAATTGCAATGAAAAATGTACCCAACAACCCACGTCTCGTCGCCGTCTCCGACCGTGCCGGATGCACTGCAATTCACGAGGAAGTTCCGGTCGCTTCTTTGTAATCCGCGACGTCCAGCGGTAGCACGCAGAACCACTCGTGCGCGCGAGTCTCCATAATCCCATCGTTTAAATGCAGCTACGGGTAGGGACCGCGCAGACGGTGGCGATGCGCCCATACCCAATCACGAGTAGCACGCAGCACGTCCCTCTAGCTGGTATCGTCCATCAGCAACCATCCACCGTCCGGCATCAGTGCAATGGAAGCTTCAAGGTCCCCTCTGGCAAGCTCATACGAATGCCCGCCATCTACGTGGATCATGTCAAACGTTGCGCCTTCCTTGATTAGATCTGCAAGGCCTTCGGTCGACGGCTTCCAGATGTGGCTGGTCTAATCGGCAAACTCCCCCAGGGATTCCTGCAGGTATCCCCAACACACCTCAGTGTAGGCGTGGTGGTTGATGTCGAGTGCCGTGTACTTCCACACCTTGCGCCGCTTCCCCCAAGCTCCCAGGAGTGCGCCAAGAATAGCACTGGCCGAATGGCCCGCGTTAAACCCAATTTCAAGCACGTTGCACGGGTGCAGCGCCTCGACGGCGGCATTCAGAGACGTCCACTTGCATTCCCGCACATGCCCCTCAAAATCGCCAAAGCGTTTCCGGTATGATTCCACCAGGGCAAGGGGCTTGCAGCTGATAGCCCTATTGTACCGCTCCATGGACTCGGCTGTGGTGTGACGGCGCGGCAGGCGTTTGGGGAGGTAACCCACTGGCGCTCCTTGAGGAAGAGGATACCAGTGATCTGGACGATCACCGTACGACGGAGGTTTGTCATCGGAAGAATAAGATGCTGCTGCAGCCATGTTTCGTGCACGGCAGAAGGCTGCCGTTGGAAACGTTTGCGTCATGCCGGTCTCGCTGGCGCCAAGCTTGGTGCATGCATGTATGGAGCTTTGCGATCGCTCCTTCTTCCACCCGGCGGCTAATTATGCCAAGGCGGTCACACGCTTCAACCGCATCGCGGACGGAGTCGCGGCCATTCCTTCAGGTGCGGCGTATCGCTACATCAGCAAATCGCTGTCATCATCGCAGCCTACGGCCGATCTCCAGGTCTTAGTCTACCGAGGAACTGCCCAAGATCGCTTCAACTCGGCGCGGCAACTCAGAACTCTCTTTGTTGGCATCGAAGGAAGCGTGACCAAGCACGACTGGACCGAAGACTTCCGCTTCCACCTGACCGAGCAACCAGACGAACTCAAGGGTGCCCGGGTACACAGAGGGTTCCTTAACGAGTGGAACGCTCTGGCCCCAAGCGTGCGCGAAGCCATCGACCCCCTGATTCGAGCCGGTGAAGTCGATGCCATTCTCTTCGTCGGTCACAGTTCCGGGGCCGCGGTCGCGCAGCTTGCCGCTACAAACTTTAACGTAGCGCTGAGCCAGGGGGTCTACGAGGGATTCTCCGAGAACAACGTGCACGTCGGCACCATCAACTATGCCGGTCCGAGGGTTGGCGGCGACGAGTGGGTTAAGGTGGCAGCACGGTACCTCCCGGACAATCTTCGCGTGACGCAGCGCAGTGACATCATTCCAATGCTTCCGGCGCGCATGCAGGGGTACCGCCACGTTGGACAAGAGGTGGTAATTAACACATCGCCCCATGGAATCGGACGGCGAACTCTGACGGCGTGCGAGACGGACCACAGCTCGCTGCAGAACGGCAACGCCCGCGAGTTGATTCTTGTGTATCAAATCTTGCTCCCAATCGTGCTCTCCGTCGTCGCGCTGCTGTTCCTCTGCGCCGCCGCGTGGCGTTCTGTGCAGGCGTGGCAACCCGGGCCCGAGGGGGGACTTCCGCGGCTGCTGTGGATGAATCGCATACTGGAGCACACCACGAAGTCATCCCGTCGTGTAATCTTGCCGTATTAGGCCGCGCTGTGGACGTAGGCTCTGTGGTGGTGCGGCATTGCGGCGGCGTGTATCGTGTTCTCGTTGCGGGCAGACAAGAGCGCGCGCGACCATCACAATTAGTACCAGATGTTCCTGCGAGAATCGATGGAAGGCCTTCCCGAGCTGCCATCGTTTGAAGACGACTGTCAAGATCCAAGTCGGCGGGATCGGATCACATCAACGGGGCTGGCCGCCATGCTAGGCGTGGTTGCGGCTCTGTTTTGGGTAGCCGTGCTTCGCGTCGACTACCACATTACGGTGTATCTATTGTTTGCGCTGTCGATTCTTGGAGGAATTGCCATGTTTGCAGACGTGTAAGCTTCCATTATTCTTTACGTCGCTTTTTAAGGACAGGCCGAAGCACGGTCACCTCGCGCCCGTCCTTCTCTCGTACTTTGACCATCTGCACCCCCAACACCCTTCCTAAACTTCCTCCGGCTTTGCCCGACTCTGCCGCTTCCATGACGTCGGGTCGGATGGCAACCACCCGTGCGGACGGCGTCGCGGGACCCGAGCGCTTGCGCTTTTTACAGCGTGGCAAAGTTACACAAATCTTAAGCTCGAGGCTCTCTTTGGTGACCACTTGTTCTGCGTGTACCTTCCACAGCCACCAAAAACATGCGGTACGAATTCCTGGCGGACACTGCGAAGATAGACACGCGCAACAGGAACCGAGCAATGCCGGAGGAATCTGCTTGCCCTGACGAACCCCGCCGCTCAGCAGGCTTCCAGCCAGCAGAGTACTGTCACCTTCTCCTTCTGACTTCACGAGGGCATCCATGGGACCCCAGCGAGAGCTTCGGACCGCCACCACTGTCCACTTAGTCCAATCGGCGTCCCGTGCGCCAATTTCGACGCCGTATGCGCTTGCATCAGTCTCTCGTGCTCCCACCAACCGCCCAGGACTGTTTGCTCCGGCAATGACGCGCATTACAGTCTCCGGCACGCCTTCTTCATCTACGGCTTGGGGTGGAGACACACGAAGCGCCACGGAAGCAGGGTCTTCTGACCGGGCACGGGGAACGCTGCACACCAGCACGCACTGCGACAGCATCCATTGCGCGTCCACGAACGAGCAAGCAATGCTGTCTTCGATGTCCACGGACTTCTCGACTTCCACCGCAGCAGCCGAGCAATCGGCTGCGGAGACTCCCATAGGTACGTCAAAGTCGTCGTCCAAAACTCGCGCCGCCTGAGACGGCATCTCGGCAACCTCTAAGGTATCGGCGAGTGCGAGGGCGGACCGCACTCTCTGCATCGTAGTTGGAGTGATCTCTTGCGAGACGACCGACATGCCGTCCCCCTCCATTGCCTCTTGAGAATGAACCACACCGATTGTCAGTTGCGGCGACACCGTGTCAACGAGTGATCGGAGTAGGGGTGGTCGGCACGGTGATTTGAAGCGACAAATTCAATTTACTGCATATCGTTGCTCCAATGGATCGCGACAGTGACAGTGACAGCGATGGTGGGTATGTTGGGATCGATGACATTGACGAGTAGGAAGGCGTTGAGGCCGAGGACGCTGATAGCGACGACGATGATCACAAGCTAGCGCTGAAGTACGCACTCGCCAAGGGCGGAGCCGATGCAACGCTTCTGGCGTCCGACGGGCTTCCCGTCTCCGTCAAGCACAGAGAAGCTGCTATTGTGGCTCGTGCAGGGCCCCGTCTGGCGCACATCCCCGTAACGGAACCGCTTGAGGAGGTGGGCCCGGCCACGTACGCCGCCCCCACGGCCGTTTCTTTGGTGCACGAGGACACAGAACGGCAGTGGCCTTCTCGCAAAGAGATGACGGGGTCCAAAGAAGAAGACGATGCTCTGGTTGCAGGAGCACCCTTAGATGTTTGCGTACTAATGGCGGAGCGCATGGATGCTCCGATCATTCCATGTTCCCGCGACGGGCGCGAGCAGACGTACCGGGCCATGTCTGAACGAGAATCGGGACGCGTAGCCGCGGCGCAGAGGCATATCGACGAGCAGGACCGGGCGTCCCGAGCGGCAGAGGAGCGGTTTGGGGGGTACGAGCTTCCGTACCGGGGCCGCGCTCTGGTGCGAGCCGTGACGTCGGAAGGCCGCACCGTCAGCTTTGAGGTTCCGATCCCGTCTGTCTTTTACGTTCGGGTCGACGCCGAAGGTCAAAAGTGGACGTCTATCGACACGCTCGGTCTCGAGACCTGGTTGGAGCAGAGAGGATGCGCTCCGCTCGGAAGCGTCAAGTGCGCCGAGACACGACGCCGCCACATTTTGCAGATGGAGATGAGCGCTGCCGATCCTCTGAAGCCGCGCACATACCGGTACCTCAAGTGCGAGTTCCCGTCGGAAGGAAGCCGATAGCTGGCCGTGCAGGCGCTCCGCAGCGCAAGGCGTAAGCCAGTCGGTATGACCCGAGACACGCCGTGGAGAGAGATTTGCGCGGAGCAGGAGGCCATTGATGAGCGAGCCAAGCTTGGAGGGAAGCACGAAGAGGCGTACCAGCGGCAGCGCGTGTCTGTGATCAAGTACCTTCCGTTTGTGGTGGCGAGGCGAGAAGGCAAGCGCAGAGGTCTTACCGAAGAGGATAAGCCAGCGGACCGGTCGGAAGTTGCCAAGGCCCTCGCTGGCGTTCGGACCGATGGTGGCAAGAAGACGAAGGCTCCGGGAGGTTTTGATTGGGACACGTACCATCGATAGTTTGGGGACAAGATCCGGGACCTGCTCGTTGTCCCAGAGGAGACGAGGATGCCGTCGCACGTTCACATTTACAGGGAACTCGGCGTGCAGCCGATGGAATGGTGCCGCGTGAGCAACTACCGCCTAGAGTGGCCGTACCATCCCGATCTATCCAAGCGATGCCGAGCATCAAAGACGACGTGCGAGGCGCATCTTTAGCTTCCTCGGGTCAATGGGAACCTGGTGCCGCTGCCGGACCGCAAGGATGTTCCGCCTTTGCTCGAAGTCGGCTTCGACATTGAGCAGCGCGGGCGACCTGGTCGCTTCCCCACGCACGACGACATGTACTGTGCCGTCACTGCGGTCTGCATGACGCTGCAGTGGTCCGGAGGGGTGCCTAAGCGCGCGAGGCGAGCACTGGAAGCCTGCAGGCTGAGGTGCGTGGCCAGGCAAGACAAAATTCTGGTGCGAGACGGTGAACTGGACACCGTACCGAGAGACCAAGCGTCTGGCCCGCTCAAGACGCAGCAGCCATGTCTGCGTATCGGTCTGTGCTCGCAGGAGTCGCTGGCCGTCCGTGGCTGCGTGTTCGAGGTTTTGCCGAGCGAGCGTCGCCTGGTGAGACGGTTCTTCCATATCATGTCGGACCTGTTGGATCCCGACATTGTGCTGACCTGGAACGGATGGAGGTACGACGACCGAATGATGTACGACCGTGCTAAGACGCTGGGGCTGCTCTGCCAGACTCGCACACACTGGTGCCGCGACGTGCAGGACGCTCTGCCGCTGCACACGACAGAGCGGCAGCAGCACGTCATGTTCCGTCGGCGTCCTCCGCTGCATCCCAAGACAGGGTACTACGTGAAGGAGCTGCGGTCGAATGCCCTCGGCGCGAACGAATTCAAGATCGGATTCCATCGCTTCTCTATTGACGGGTGGTTCTTCTTCCGCACTCAGTACAATCAACAGCGGTACTCGCTCGGATTCACGGCGAAAAAGTACCTGAAGGTCGACGGCAAGGATCCGATCAAGGTCGCCGAGATCAATTGTGCGGCACGACGCGACGCGACCAAGGCGGATGTCGCCAAGCTAATGGCGTATTGCGCGCGTGATACGGATCTCACGTGCAGGCTCGTAACGTGGGGCGGGGCAACTCAGCAGCTCATCGGCCAGAGCAGGGCTTCCGGCCTGGAGGTTGCGGAGATCATGCGGAGCGGCAAGGGCATCATTGTCTTCTCGTGCCTTGCCCGCTTCTCGTGGGAGCGTGGATTCATCGTGAACGACCACAAGTCCAAGCGCTTTGTCGCAACCAAGAAGTACTCTGGTGGACGAGTCCTGTTGCCGACGCCGGGCACGTGTCCGTGGCCTGTGGCGGTCCTTGACTTTGCCGGCCTGTACCCGTCCATCATTCGGTGGCGCAACTACTGCTACTCGACGTACCTTGGTCGAATCTCGGACGAGCGGGCAGCGGAGCTCCTTGCTGCGGGACTACCTCTCGAGCAGGCCAAGGCCAGTCTGGGGTCGTACTGGTTTGTACGCTGGCTCCCAGAAGACCCGGCGCTGTGGCCGCCGGGTGCCAAGTGCCGCGGGGTCTTGGGAATGCTTCCAGAACTCGAGGAGATGCTGGTCAAGAACCGCAAGATTGCCAAGAAGAATAAGGCGAAGGCCGGAGCTCTAGCATCTGCGTGCAAAGCCGCTCGCAAGCTGCTCGAAGAGCATGGCGATAAGGATATAGCGAAGGGGGTTGCAGAGACAAGCGTGGCCGAGGCCGAGGCGCGCCTGGTCGCGGTGGCTTCAGGAGCGGACGACTGGGCCTTCCGGCAGGCGGTGGGAGACGCGAAGCAAGTGCTTGCGTGCGTTGGCAAGGGAGTTGAGTGGTGCGAGCTTGAGATGGAGGTGCAGCTTGGTCTCAAGACGCGATACGACGCCGAGCAGAAGGCGCTCAAGGTCATTATGAACTCGATCTACGGCGTGACGGGCGGGAGGAATGGCCATCTGCCTTGCGCTGCGGTGGCCGACTCTATATGCAGCATGGGAGCGATGATGATCGACAATTGCAGGTTCTACGTCACGGAGCGGTACGGCGAGGATCGTGGCTGGAAGTACGGTCCCGGACTTCCTTGCAACGTGGTCTATGGAGACACTGATAGTGTCATGGTGCAGGTACCGATGAAGCCAGGAGACTTTGCTGAGGGTATCCGATTCTTGCGGCGCATGGAGCTGGAGCTGACGCAGATGTTTTAGCTGGAAGTTCGCGACGAGACGGAACGATTCCGCGACATGTACCGATGGATCGAGGAGAAGGGCTCGGATTGGTTCGACGCCAAGCACGGGCGCAAGCCGGACAAGAACAACGCGGTCGAGATGGAGTGTGAGACGTTTGCGCTCAACTTTACCAATATCGCCGACCCGAACAAGGGCACGGGTATCAAGAAGAAGTACTACTGCTCCGCCAAGATTGACGACCCTACGGAGGATCACGGACGCCGCATCGACGCGGGAGAGGACCCGCTCAGCATGGGCAAGGTGTACATCAAGGGGATCCAGACGCAGCGGCGCGACGCCCCAAGCTCGGTAAATAATCTGATCCGCAAATGCATGGACGTTGTGCTGACGCAAGACCCAATCGAGAAGATCGAGAAGGTGCTAATGTCTGGTCGCACGGGCATGGCTGCGTTGGCCAAGGACGGAACGACCACGGACGACCCTGCGCTTGATCGCATGATTGCTGTTCTGCACGAGGGGCTGACGGACATGGTCGAGAACCGACTTCCACTCCATGACTACGTGATTACGACTAGCGTCAAGGGCATGGACTAGTACAGCTGCAAGCCGTCGGCGAAGGGGAACGCTCCAGCTCCGCCCGATGCGTTGGTTCTTGTGTGGCTCGCGGAGAAGGCGATGCGGGGTTCTGGGGAAGACCCCGGAGAACGAACCGGGCTTGTGTATCGACAGAAGCCCGACCCGCGCAACTATGAGCCGCCGTCATGGATCAAGAGCCCTTTTGCGGGGGCTCGGATGGCCCTACCGAAAAAGAAGCGCAACGTTGACCGCTTTGACTGGCCCGTGAAGACGGTCCTGGAGCGGCCCAATCACATCGGCGTGCAGAACCCAGTCGACCGCGCGCGGTACTGCATGAAGCTGCAAAAACCATTGATGTCTCTCTTCTACCCGGCCCGGGATCGCATCGCACGGCTGGTGACTCATGCCCGACGCGACTGCGACCTCTTTGATCAGGCCTGCCTCTTCGTGACGAAGCAGTCCAAGTCAAAGGTGGTCTCGCTTCACGCTATGATGGCTCTTCGCGAGATGCAAGCTGACATTGAGGCGGCCGCTCTTAAATGCATCATGACCCGTCGGGTTGTTCGGAGCAAACCGAGCGGCGAGTTGTGGCCTGGACTTGAGGGCCAGAATATCCCGGCGATGCCTCTTCTCCACCTGAAGGGCTACCTAAGGACACCGCTGCGTCGTACTGGGATAAAGCGATCTTGTTTGGAGCCAGCGTCCGGGGCAGGCGACGAGGACCCACCCCAGAAGCGAATTCACGCATCTGTTGCAAAAGTTGGTGAACTTACGTGACGGATTTGTTTGACGGATATAACAATTACACTCTGTGACTCTTCGAACCATCCTCGTTTTTGGCAGTGAAATCAATTGCGTATGCAAGCCCTACTTGATCCCGAGGCCCCCGTGGCGCTGACGCAGTTGCGGCGGTACGCAAGTATGGCGGCACTCAGCTTTACTGACATGGGACCGCAGGGCGACCGGTACTGGAGGCTCGAGCGCACGGTGCAGCGCATTTTTGAAGAGGGACGCGATCAGCTGCTGGACTGGGCGAAGCGGAAGGGAGCTGCCCGCGAGGCGCGGAGGAAAACGGAAGCCTCAAAGCAGGCCGAGGCGAAGCTGGAGCGGGAAGCACGGCGGTCGGGAGACGTTCAGACGGCAACCGGATTTGAGCAGGCGGCGGACCGGGAGCGCGAGAAGCGGGAGCGGGCAGAAAAGGAGAGAGACGACCCTGGGTATTAGGAGCTCATTGATGCGCTCCACTATGGTATGGGAATGGAAGGAGCGCCGCCAGCCTTCCGAGGAATCTTGGACAAAGACGCCGCGCGTCGCTCAAAGACGAGCGTATTCGACAGTCACGGACAGATCAAGAAGCGACTCTTGATCGATCCGTAGAAGGGTGTGAGTTTGAAATCAAAGTTGGACTGATCGATCAATGCAGGCATGAGTGACTTGGACAAAGCCGAGATGGCATTCTTGCAACAATGTCTTCCGTCTAAAACGTCTAGCGCAGTGCCGTTCGGAGGCCTCGGCGTAGCTCTAAAGCGGCTGCTTGTGCTGCGACAACCCACCAACTCGCCCGTATCTTCTTTATTGTTGTTTGGCCGAGTGGCGGAGCAGGGGAACTTAATCGTGCCGTGCATGCAACTTCTGCGTGCCCGCGCAGACCGCCCCAATAGTCTGTTGCGCATGCAAACCATTGAAAGTCTGCGGAACAAACGAGGACGGGTGGGCTTTGTCGTTGGAGTCAGTTCGCCAGTCTTCCCATTCACACTTGAAGACGTGCTCGGAACCAATCTTGTCGCCGAGCCCGCGGACCCCCGGCTGCGTGCATTCCTGGCCGCCAGCATTCGTCGGAAGATCGAACCAATCTCACGACGGCAGTATCCTCCACGGCGGGTTGTGCTTACGGACCTTTTTATCAACGACGTGTATCAGCTTCGTTGGGACGGCGGGTACTTGCAGGCAGTGGATCCGCGTCGGTTATCGGCGCGCGTTGCGGCAGCTGCAGCCGAGGGCGAGGGGAACGACGTGAAGACACCATCCGGATCTTTTGGTCGCGATTTGCTGCGGACCCGACTCCAGCAAATCCTCGACGGAGCTCCGCCGATTGTGCACAAGATTGTGTTGGGAGATGGGCAGGAGCATCCGCGAGGCGTGAAGATTAAGATATTCCTCCGGGTGATTCTTCCAAAGGCAAGAGGACGACACGCCCACCACGAAACCAACACCAGTCTCTGATGGACACTCCACTCGGCCTTGCGCAAAGGGTACGGCGTTACGAAGTTGCCACCATTGTCATGTCCGTTTTGGTGTTTGTCATGCTGGTCCTGCAAGTGGTCGCATTCCTATACCGGAACCGCGTCGATACCCTGCACGCCCGGCGTATCATTGTCGAGTCAAACGGCAAAGACCCAGAGGGCATTCTCGTGTCGGCAGGCGATCAAGAAGGTTTGTCGGAGCGAGACCTGCCAACCGCGTACGCCGGCGTCCGGGTCCTGTTGCCGCGTGCCACCGGTGCGGATGCCACGACGCAATCCGGACTCGTGGTCTCGGACGGTTAGGCCGCGGTAAGAGGAACTGGGCAGGCCAGGGCAAGCGTTCTTGCCCAACACCCTGGCTCGCAAGGATTTGCACTCGAGTGCGACGGGTGCCAATCGCAGGGCGTGGTCAAATCCAACAACCAAGCTCTTGTGTGACGAGTACCATATCCGGCACGGTGCATTTGTGGCAGTGGGTCCACGTGACGCAGTTTTTAATGATGATGAGCGCCCCTTCGATAGCCGCGAAGACTCTCAATTGGAGAGCATCAACGAATTCTTGGCGCAGCACGCACATACTATCCCACCCGTGCGCGCCCGGCGCCAGGACATCGCCAATCAGCTCGAGGCGGACGAGTTACATTGACTGGATGCGTTCGAGCCTCACTCGCAACGGGTCAGTCGTGTCAGCACCACATTGTCAATCCAACAGCAGTCAGCAGCAGTATCGCATTGCCCTTTGCCTCGGTGTTGACAATGGTGGCCGACATCAGCAATGTGCTCGCCTTCCATTTGTTTTGTTATGTATGGTTTGGCAAAAACATTGTTCGGCGTGCGCATATGACGTTGCCTCACACTTCAAATGGCGTCCAACCAGATGCTCTACCTGCTTGAGCGCACCAGCATACCCCTATTTGGATTGCATGCGTGTACTATCCCAGACACCTGCGGCCTTGCCGCGACCAGTGGCTACACAATGAGAAGGTTGCGGTCAACGCCGTCGTTCTCAAAACGCCAGCTGCAAACTCCCCGCCATTTACTTCATGCAGACGAGCTTGCGCTTGGAAGGGTGATGCATTTTGTTCGTTCTATGCTAAGTTGCGCAACTTTGGAGCGCATTAGCTTCTAGAATGGCAGTGATGTGTGCGAAAAGTTAGGTGTACGGGTATTTTTTCTCGATGCTTCGTCTCTCAAACACGTGCTTGTGTTGCAGTCAAAGCTGCCACAACCGAAGCTGCTCCTCAAGATGGCCATGATGGTTGGAATCTTGGTGAGGAAGTGTATTGCGCTGAGCGGTACAAACGGCGAGGAGGGCATTGACACGTTCCTGGACCAAATCGCGTGTAGCGTTCTCTCATGTTGAATATCTCAAATAACTCATGGTTTCAATAAAATTCGTCTTCCTCGTCATCGTCCTCGTTCTCGTAATAAACTCATCATTTACAAATCCAATACAACAGGGGGTGACTCGAGGACCGAGCGTGCGGCAGGAGCTGCGCGCCGTCGGTGTACGTCAACCCATTTTTTGACTCGGTTGCCGGAGTGGATGGCAGTGTGCGCCACTCCGGTGCTGACAAAGAAGTGCTTCGTCGGAGTCGCCGCGGCCTTGTACAGCGCCGAGGCGTCAGCGATGGCGGTAGTGCTGTCCTCTTGTGTGTGCACCACGGCGAGGGGTGTCGAATGAACAAAGCGTGCGGCTGCGCCATTGTCGAGGGACGGGGACAAGATGCTAGCAAGGGGAGCGACACCGGGAATCAGGTGCAGTGCCGCGCTTTGCATGTTGAGGAACCCCGCCTCGATCACGCAGGCGCCCAGGCCGAGGCTGTCGTACAGCTGGGCCGAGTGCATGGCAGCGGCGGAGCCCATGGAGAAGCCCACCACGACGACCTTGGACATGTCGCCGCCCACCATGTCAGACGCGCGTTGCATTGTGGCTTCGGCGTCCTTGAGGATTCCGGCAAAGGTTGGGCTGCCATCCGAGAGCCCGAATCCGCGGTAGTCGGGCATTAAAATGTCGTAGCCCTCGCGCAACCAGTTGAGAATGTTGATCTCGTACATAGTTAGATTACCGCTATTGCCGTGGAAGTACACCATAAGCACCCCTTTTGGCTTTTTGGCCGTTGTCAGTCTAAGCTCGTCAAACGACGACGGGTACGCTCCGCCCCCCAAGTCGTGCGGATCATCGTCGGCGTGCTTGTCCCCTTCGGCCACTGACTCCCGTCGTCGCAGCCGCTTCAGCGTATCTGTCTCACGAATCACAAGTGTTCCTTCTGGCGGCGCCGGAACGTACCACGCGTTCAGCCGTAGCCCATCTTCCGTTTTGATCCACACATCCTCTTTGTGTGGCAGACTCTTGGCCATGAGGCTGATTCCGTCTCCGCCTTCGTCGGTGGGCGTGGCTTTGGCGCGAAGGGGATGGAAGGAGTGGTACTCTTGCATTCGATGGCCCACAAGGGCCAGCGCAAGCACAGACATGAGCAAAAGGCCGCACGCGACGCAAAACGCGACGAACACACCTTTCGCTTCGCGGAACCGGACCGGCCGCCGGCTCATTTTGCACGGGCGCGCGGGACAGCGCCGGACATTGCGTCGGTCAGGATGCTTGGCTCGGCGCCACATCAAAGCTACTCATGGAACCTCTCCCCGCGTGCCATTACTACTCATGGATTCCGTGGGACGCGGTCTCGAGCTGGAAGACCATCTTCCGGCTAAATGAAGCTTACAAATGGTCGCTGGCACGCGCAAAAGATTTGTCCCCGGGTACCGTGATCATTGCAAACGATGACGACGATAATTCCATTGACATTACTCGGTTGAATACTCTGGAGATGGATCCCACAATGTGCTTGGAGGGAGAATCTGGGGTAACGAGTGTCAGTGATCGACGCGAGACGCTCCGAGGATTTGCCGAGATGGCGTTCTTGGCAGAAGTACCGTTGATTTGCGTGTACACTCGCGACCTTGGCGTGCATGCGCCGTGCGCGCCGGCAAAGGGTGATGAACCTTTGACGGACGCCGCGATGGGAATACTGGTTGAATCCATAATGTCTGACCGTAGTGGAACTTTGATTGACCCGCTCGCGCTGGTGTCGCCTTTAATCAGTTTACGGGAGACTATGAGTTAGAATGATTGATACACACGTAATTCGAATAAATTCAACCCTTTGCTGATGAATTTATCTTACTGGGTTTTGTGTCACGACCACTTCAGATGTCCGAGAATCGTGGACATTGGTCTCGTCTCCATGCTTGACATATCTCGTGCATATTTGGTTGCAAGATACCCATGGCTGCCACTGCCAAAGACTTGTCAAAGATGCTCCTTGTTGAATTGAAGGAAGAGGGTGCGCGATTGCCACGCAGGCAGACCGAGGAGTCGGCCGGGTACGACTTGTCTGCAGGCAAAGATTACAAGATTCCCCCAGGTGAACGCTTGCTCGTGAGCACCGGATTGCGAATAGTGATGCCGTCTGGATGCTACGGTAGGGTTGCGCCACGGTCGAGCCTGGCGTGGAAGCATGCAGTTGATGTCGGAGCCGGCGTAATTGATGCCGACTACCGCGGGACCGTCCATGTGCTGCTCATTAACAACGGGAAGTGGACCTTCTCAGTAAGGCAGGCGACAGGATTGCGCAACTCATCTTGGAGCGAATCGCTTCGCCTCCCGTACAACAGATAAAAACAATTGCTGCAACGTTTGGAACCGAGAGGGGGGAAGGGGGATTTGGATCGACTGGAGTATCTTCGTAAATTGCAATCAAAGTGTCATTCCAAGCGACATGTACACTTCGCGTGGCCAGATGACACTCAGCCGCAACATGTTCTGGATCCAGGGAGTGTAAATGTGGCGGGGGAGAAGAATGCGTATCTTGCGGTCTCCCATTGCTCCAATCCGGACCTGTGCAAGCATCAGCTGCTCATCTCTCAGAGGCAGCAGCATCCAGCTGAGGTTTGTCAAAACCCAGTCGTCGGGAATCTGACCCCATTTGCACCCCGTAAAGTTCCGAAGCGTCCCGTTGTCCTCTAACCAAGGCAGCTTGCCCGCCCAGTCCGGATTCCGAAGCTTCCACCATTCAGGAGCTTCCACGTCCGTGCGATCTTTCCACGCTTGTACGTTGCCCACGGTCCCGTCCGACAGCTTCAGCTCCGGCTCGGTCTTCACGGCGCCTGCATCTTCTTCGGTCGCAACGCCTTCGTCATCATCGCCAACGGGCTTGCTGATGACGGGTTCGTCTCCGGACTCCACAACGCTGCCTGCAAGGTGGGCCTCCTGCGGGCCCACGCCCATGAGATCCATGTCAGCCGACGCAGTCCGCCGGTCTCTGGATGCTTCCAACGTGACGACGCTTCCCACGGGATCCACTACTACCCTGCTTTTTGCAAACATTCCAAAGATGCCGCTCATGCTTTTCGAGGGCACATCTCTTGGTTTGTGGCGGCCCGAGTTCTCCCTACGCAAGCCGGAACTCAGAGACGGTCTCCGGCACCACTCTAGTTGTGGTGTCACCTATACCGCATTCCAATCATGCCACCGAAACATATTTGATTGCTTACAGTTGGAGAAGCTGAGCGATGGGCTCAACTGGCAAAGTACTGTGGGCATGTCAAGTGCGGAGAGATCATGGAGCGGGCGATTGTGGTGTTGCGAGGGAAGAAGACTTGACACTGTACCGCATCACGACCGGTCCACGCATTGACATTCCAACTACAATCAAAATGACTGCCACCAAGAATCCACCAAGTGCCGCCGCCATCAGAGGGTACCACGCCGACGAATCTTGTGTTGTTGAGGTTTGTTCCGCGTGAACTTCCTCTTTGTCTTCATTATGCGATTTTTCTGGCGTTTTAGCGCGACGCGATGCCCTGCAACGGTTGCACATAGTGGTGTTTCTGTAAAATATGTGTAATCGTTACTGTGTTTATCGCAACACTTCGGTCAAGTTCCCTTCGTCGTCCGGATGGTATTGCCCCGTCCCGTGCAGCGCCCCTTCAGCACCTCCCATCTCGAGCTCCATCGCCATGGCATCCAAGTCCAAATCTCCATCCGCCGCGGCACCCGCAAACTCGCTGGGGTCGGGGGCCTAAGGCAGCAAAATATCAGGTTCCTCCTGGCCTGCCCGCCCTGGTACAAAGGACGGTGGCGCCGTCATCCTACCGACCTCGTCGTCCCATCGCGACCGCTTGCTGGGACGCTCACCGACGTCGTCCCGAAGTGCCGGAGGCAACGCACCACCGGCCCGGATCATCCGCTACAGTGCCTTCTTGCCATCCCCCTTCCGCACAGGGCAGTGCTTCGCGACAAAGGGAGCTGCAGTCGCGTCCTCATCCACCGTGTCGTCCGTGTCCACCTGCAATCGCATGCTCATCAATCCTCCTTCCAGCATCGCCTGCACCCTTCGTAGCGAGAAGAACGAGCGGACATTGACAAGGTGCGCGTCGGTTCCGCAGGGTCGGCAGAAGGCCGCTCGTCTCGGCCCGGTTCGACGAAGCATGGTAGACGCGTTGGGATCGGCGAAGCGGCCGCACTTGGCGCACACCACAGCGTCCAGGCGATCCGAATTTAAATAATGCCGATCGATGCGCAGCGTTGCCTCGGCGCCGTGTCCGAGGATCCCGTCGACCTCCATCCTGCCAATCTTCATGCCACCGCCGCGGTTGCGTCCCTGCGGGGGCTGCAAAGTCACGGGATTGGGTGCACCTCGCTGACGAGACGACCTCTTGTCGCGGAGCTGCTGCTTGAGACGACCCATCGTCTCGATCCCCATAAAGACCTCGTTGGTGAACCGTGTGCCTCGTGCCCCGTTGAACATGGGCGTCACGACGTCCCGGCGGCCCGTCTGGCGGAGGTACCCGCGAAGATCGTCAATAGTGGTTGACCCAAACGAAGTCAAGTCGACGGGCCGGCCGGCGTAGGCCGCCACGACTCCGGCGGTCGTGCTCTTGAGCTGGTTCATCGTCTTCCTCGAATGGAAGCCGTGCTGTCCCATGACAAACCCAGGCATGCTGCCGTCGGCGCGGAACGGCATGTCTTCCGGTCGGGTCAGTCGAGCGGCGACGCCCTTCTGCCCAAACAAACTCGAAAACTTGTCACCGGGGACGGGGCACCGGTACTCGGCAATCACCACCACGGCTCGCTTCGTGTACCGATCCAGTGTCTGCAGCATCACTCGCTCCACGCGAGCAACGCCCTCGGAGGCCTGACGGGGCACCACGCTCAAGTCCTGCAACTGCGTTTGTCCTCTCGCTGCCGCCTCGTCGTTCTGCGCGGGGCCCAGGCACCCTATAAGCACGTGATTCCTCGTAACAACGCGCCCAGGCACGGGCAACCCGTCCTCTTCCAGCGCCGACGTGTCTGCGTCCTTCCGCCCGAGGGTCCCGTGTGGGGCAATGCCAAAGAACTCCCCAAGAACCTAGCCGTTGGCCGCGCCGGCCCGGAAGCTTGTTGCGGTCTTGGTGTACGTCGTCCTCACTACCAGGGCGCCAAAGCCAAACTCGACGGCCATCCTGTTGATCTCAAGCGAATCTTCCTGGTTGACTCCGCGGCCCATGACGGCGTGGGGAACATTGCAGCCAGACCCTATCGTCTCGAGCCCCAGCTCTCGGAGCCCAAACGTCGTGACCATTCTTCGCTGCGTTGTCATCTGTCCCATGCCCGAGGTCGGCGTGTACATCTCCCGCAGTAGCTCGACCAGTGCTCGGTAGATGTTCGACGAGAAGGTCGCCCGGTTGCACTGCGCCTCATTCACAGCTGCAATGGCTGCGATGATGTCCGACACGTGAGCGAGCGGGTGGATCTCGCAGTGAGAGTAAGGCGGAGGGAAGTGCACTTCCTACTCGGCCGGCGTCTTGAAGGCCAAAGGTCGCACACTGATGTTGCGCTCCTCCAGCGGACACACGTACTCAAGCACGCCCGCGTCTAGCAGGGCGCCTAGGCGCATCGTGTCCGGGATCCCGGGGTTCCGTAGCACGTTCTGAGCCAGTCGGGTGCACTCCTCAAAGCCCAGAGCGCCCGTGCGCAGGAGCAACCGCCGCGCGCCGCCCGGCTCGCCCATGATGTGCAGCGAGCGTCGCGTCGGCTCGAGCGCCACGCTGGCCTGCCGGTGCAGCATGGAACCGACGCGAAGCTCACGCAGCTGCGTTGCCAAGTCCAGGGGACGTTCCGCAAACCCGATCGGGCTTCCGTTCACAAAGACCCAGTGCAACGCCGCCGCGGGGTCGGGATCCTTGATACCGAGCTTTGCCGCTACCTTCGCTTGGTACCGCGCCGCTCGGACCAGCGCGCGCATTACTCGCCGGTCGTGCGTGTGGTCGTTCTCCCACCCGGGCCCCGCGAAGGCTTCGACAAGATTGCCGTCGTCGTCTCGAGCGATGCCGCCTGCGGGCACCACGCGATCGCAACGAAACTCGGGAGCAAAGGCCATGCAGCTCCGGTACAGCGCTTCCGTGGCCACTCCCTCGCAGTACGTCGCGGCCCAGGCCTTTTGGTGCACAAGTCCCGCCATCTCCGAGTCGGGGGTGTTGACCATGCAGGCGTACCCCGACTGGTTGGCGTCGGGCAGCCTCTGCTAGATGGTCTTGTTTTGCTTCGGCGTATCCTTCTTGCCCTTGCCGACGTCTCGCAGAAGCACCACCCGGTTGTGAGTATTTAAAAGCTCGGTCGCGTCTCGTCCGGTCTGTGCCTGCTTCTGCTGTGAGGCCGAGAAGTTCCCGCTCGTCATGGCCTTGTGGATGTTGGCGGTGAACTGGCACGTCCTGAGAATCTCAAACGGATTTGGTTCGAATCCTTTATCGAGTTCCGACGCAATCTTTTTGTTCGCCTCGGTGCACGTGTGCTTGATGAGCTGCGACAGCCGAGTGCCGAGTCGGAAGCCGGGCGTCTGCGCCTGCTTGCCGGCAAAGTCGTCGCGGTGGTTGGCGGGGCACACCTTGGGTCCGCGGCTGACCTGGAGCAGCAGCCAGGTCTGGAAGGCGAGGAACTGCGCCTTGAGCATGAGAGCGTGGTCAAAGCTGGCCCTCGAGATGTTGGGGAAGAGCTCCGAGTTGATGATGTCCTGGAACGAGAAGACGCGATCGTAATGGTCCTTGTCGCGGAACGTCTCGTCGGTCATGCGCGCGACCCAGTCGAGGACGTCGTCTCTCGTCCACCCCTCAAAGTTAGGAATCTCCTTCTCGCTCTTCTGCGCGGCCGGCAGGTTAAACTTGGACTGTCCGCGCTCGTGCACCAGAAGCCACTTGATGCGGTCCATGTGCGCCCGATCGTACCAGGGGTGGTGCTGCGGAATTGGCTCCTTGCCGCGCAGCATCCCTGCGCTGGCGATCATGCGGACTGCCTGGTCAACCGTCTCGACTCCCAGCACACGGAACATGCCAAAGAGCGGAACCTCGCCGAGGTTGTGGAACGGGGGCTTGAAGGAGATGAGTGAGTTGCTCATCATGCGCATCCAGCTGGTGCTCGTGCTGCGGAAGCTTCCGTAATGAATCGGCCGCATCTCCAGGATGTACCGGAGGTTATCTTTGCCTCCCGGGAAGACGTGAGTGTACTGTGACCGCAGGTTGTCCACGGGCACGATCACGCGAGATTTGCCCACGATAAAGTATCCTCCCGGGTCTCCTTTGGTTGTGCCGTCAATCCATGGATCGTTCGTCTGCCAGCACATTCTCGAGTGCATCATGCAGGGGAAGTCGCCGAGATGCACCCGCCGGTACATGGTGGGGGGCAGCGACTTGAGCAGGCGACCTGACCCCAGGTCGATGACGGTCCGGAGCACGTCCACGTACAGACCCGTCGAGTACTGCTTCTCCCCCAGCTTGGCTTCGTGCGGCCGCAACGGGGCGTACTGCGACGGCATCAGGGGGTCGGGCGCGTGCGGAGCGCTGATTGTCGGATTCATGAAGCTGAGAGTGCATTTAAGGCCGTGCTCCTGCGATTCCCCATGAATTGTGGACCGCTGCGAGTTCCTGACGTCCTCGGCAACCAAGGAGAGCATGGCGTTGTAGCTGTCGATTGTGTGGCCGGCCATGCCTTGGGCGTCGCTGACGGCTCGCAAAATCTCTAGACTCGTGTGCTCGGACCTGTGCTTCAGCGCAGAATCCGCGTGCAGCTCGGACGGCGGCCCGCGCACCGGTACACCGTACCGCCTGGGGTCGTCGGGATCGGCTCCGTCTGCGCGGTCTTTGACGGCAGCTGGGAGCGACGGCATCTCGCACTGCACGATGCCAAGGTCGGCCGGTCGGAATCCGGGCCGGTCATATTTGGCTTCCGCCATTGGTGTCTACCGTGTGCGCACCATCCTCTTCAACTTCGACCATCGATTGTCCGCTCATGTCGACACGGGCCCGGGCACCGCCGTCCGGTCCTCCGTCTTCCTGGTTCTCGTTATTATTGTCATCGATCTCCCCGCTGTCGGACGCCACTTCGTAACCTATATGGCTTACGCCTTCCACGGAACCCTGTGGTTCCGATCTGGGCTCTTCGGCGGCGGGGACAGCGGCCATGCGCACTCGATACGATAACGCCGCTTCGCCGCCCCACTCACGCGTCACCGGAGCGGACGCCGGCGGCACTGTGATGGATACCAATCGCCGTCCTGCGGCGGAGACTACCGGAACGCTGTTTTGACGATTTGCCCACCGGTTGCGCTGCGATCGGGCGTCTCGAATGGGTGACGAGGCCGACGAAGTGGAATCCTGCGGTGCCGTGGCGGCGCGACGCGAATGCTGCACGACCATCTCGGCATCTTCGTCGTCAAAATACATTGTGGGCTTCGGTCCCAAGGGAACCGTTGCCTGGGCTGCGCCCGCGGATCGCTGAAGAGCTGCCGCTCGGCGCGCAATCTTGCCAGCTTCGTCGTCCGAACTCTCGGAGAGGTGGGCGACCAGTGGGGCTTCCTGAGGAGGGCTCGTGGTTCGTACGGCACTACTTGGGTACGGCTCTGGCTAGGATTGCAGCTCCTGCTTAAGTTCAGACTGCTTAAGCTTGGGCACGTTAGGCTTCGACGCCTGCGCGTACCGCGCCTCCACTGTTGACTTGTTGAACTCGTTGACCAGTGTCTGTATCTTGACGATGAGACGGCGGAGCGCGCGGGGCCATCGGAACCTTCCGTAGTGGTTCGCCATGTACCGCGAGAAGTCCTTGCTCAGGTTGGCAAAGTCGGTGACTTCGCGGTCAATAGCGTTCACGCAGCGAACCAGTGGTTCCGTGATGGGGCGGATGGTGCCCGTACCAGCAAGCAGAAGCGCAGACACCGCCGTCGTCGCCTGCACGACTGTGTTGTTGGTGACCTGGTCAACGTTGTAGTTGATCATCAGCGCAACCGTAAACGGAATCAGAATGGCGAGCACCGTGTGAGACCAGCCGAGCAAATTGTGTAGGCAGGTGACGCGGCGGCACTCCCTCTCGAGCTCAACGATCTTGGGGAGGAGGACGTTGAGGTATTTATTAACATCGAGTGGGTTCAGGCAGTTCATGGCGGTCAGTCCCATGAACAGGCGGTGGTGTGTTTGCCGGAACTGCGGCGTGCGCGCGGTGCAGCAGAACGCCAAGAAGAAGCCGTCCGTCGCCGGGGCGCAGCAGTCTTCGTGGCAGCTGTACGGCGGATCCACCATGCCGTCCGGATGGACGCCATGGATTACTTCGTTTGGCTCGGGTTGCTGGTCCGGCTCGCGGCTTCTGCAACAGAGCCCGCCCATGATTTCGTTGGGAGACCAACCCGAGCCCGAGCTCGGCCAAAGTCTTCTTGCCCGACGTCGCTTGGGTCGCGGGCACGCTCCGAAAATCGCGCCGTCATGGCAGAATCGAGTGGACCCGGCAAGAAGCACTGGTGGGTGATCGTGGCCAATCACCTCGAAGGGAGCAGCGACGATGACAGCGCCGAGCAAGATACCAAGGTCGCTGACCTGTCCGACGACGAAGGCGACCGCCTGGATGATGTCGCCGCAACGGCAGAGGCCGGAGCGTTCGCGTCCGACCTTGCCATGCTTGGACTTCCTGAGACGGCAATCGCCGGCGCTCCCGACGCAACTCCGGCGCCCGCCGCACCAGCGGCAACTGCAGCCCCGCTCCCTATGGCAGCGCCGGCTTCGGCACCCATCGACCCAGCGCCTGTGAACCCAACCGCTGCCATCCTTGCAGGGCAGCAGGCCGCCATGTAGCAGCGGCAGGCCCAGCAAGAAGCCGCCCGAACCAAAGCCATGCTTGGCCAGTACTCGGAGACCCTGCGCCAGATGCAGGCACAGATGCAGACGATGCAAGCGCAGAGAACCGAGGCGCAGCAGACGGCAGGGGCACTGGCGGCAACCGCCGGTGCCCGGGTGATGCGGGCCCGAGCAGACGACGCCTCTATGAGGTTGTATGACGATGCGCACATGCAGCAAAAGCACAACGAAGACACACGGGCTCTGCGGCAACAGCACGACCGCCTTCGGATGCAAGTCGAGTAGCTGCGGGAACAGTACGACCGGGCCCAGCGTCAGGTGAGCGAAGCTAACTTGCGAGCCGCCCATGCGGAGCAGGCAGTCGAGGCAAACCGCACGCAGATGGCGCAGGCAACGAACCAGCTGCTCGAGAAGCTTCGTGCGAAGGCCGAGGCGCGAGTGGCGTCGCTGGTGCGCGGCCTCGAGAGCAAGAATCGCGAGCTGGCGGAGCGGGTGACGCGCGCCGAGACGATTGCCGACGACGCGCAGCAAGAGTTTGCCGAGACGCAGACCGACCACGACAAGGAGCGGCAAGATCTTGAAGATTAGATTGCAAGTCTGCAGCGACAGAACGAAGCGGACACGAGAGTCTTGATCGACGAGGCCCGGGCAAAAGATGCAGCCATCATCCAGACCATGCAGCGGGAATACCGCGACGCGCAGGCAGAACGAGACCGGCTGGCGGCGCAGTATAGACAGAGCCAGGGGGCCTACGCCGCAATCGAGGCGTCGCGGGAGGCCCTCCGCGATCAGCTCCGGGAGCTGGAGCAAGAAGTGCAGCGAGCGCAGGAGCAGGGACAGGCCCACTTCCAGCTGTACACCAAGGCCGAGTCTGACTGCGACGCACGCGTCAAGACCAAGGTTGCCATGCTGCAGCAAAGGCTCGAGGCCGCCGAGAACGATGCCGAGAAGGCACACGCGGACGCCGAGAGGGCATAGGCCGGGTTCAAGGAGCAGCAGGCTCGGCTCTAGCAGGAGCTGCAAAAGGCAGAGGGGCTCGAGCGCGTCATGATGGCAACCAAGGACGAGACGGACCGCGTCCGCACGCAGTGCGCGCAGGAGAAGATTCGCATGTCAGAGGAGATGGCGCGGCAGCTACAGGCGTACAAGGAGCAAGCCCAGGAGTCCGGCGGCGAGGCAAGGAAGCTTCGCGAGCAAATTGCCAAGGAGACGCAGGCGGCACAGTAGCAGGCGCTTGCCCTTCGCAAGGCTCTGTCCGAGGCGCAGAGAGCCATGAAGGACCGTCTCGCGCCCGCGCAGTAGGAGATAGAGAGCTTGCGATAGGCTCTGCAGCAGCACCAGGACGAGATCTTGTCACTGCGAGCCGCTCAGCAAGACGTCGAGGCGGCGCGTAACGCCGCCGAATAGCAAGTCGAGGGGATGCGCGGCCAGCTATTGGAAGCGAGTAGGCAGCTGGCTCAGGAGCGGAAGGAGAGCGAGTAGCGTCTTCGCCGGGCGGGGAGGGAGTACGACGAGCGCTTGGCAGCCGCATAGAAGGAGGCAGAGGAGGCCGTGTCGGCGATCCGGTCCAAGCTTCATGAGGCGGAGGAGAGTAACGCGCAGCAGATGGAGGCACTGGTCAAGTCGCACAAGGAGCAGCTTCGGCGCCGGCAGGACGACCACGACGCCGAGATGGATCGCGTTCGCGGGGTAAGCCACTCCAAGGCCCTGCAGGCGGTGTTTGATCATGCTCGGACAAGCGGAGACGACGTGGTCAAACGCCTGACCCAGGCGGCGACGTCGGCCAAGGCGGACCACGATCTGGCCCTTGCTGCTGCTCGCATGGACACCAGCCGTCAGCCTACCTGGGCACCATCTTCGTCTCCGTCCGACCCCGAGGCAGTCGCCCGCGTGTCTGCCGGCGCGTACGGCGCCACGCCCGAGGCCCTGGAGGGAGCCGAGCAAGCGATGGAGACGCTGTCGCGTGCTGCGGCCCGGGCGTATGCGCTGGCAGACACCGTGCGAGCCCAGGCCATGCACTATGAGAGCGAGCACGGGCGCTGGGCGGCCGAGGTCGAGTCAATCGAAGGCCGAGCGGCCGAAGCTGCAGCAACAGCGTATGAGTTGGCAACTCGGGCGGACGATGTGGCCATGGCAGCCGACGCGGGAGATTACGATGACATAGACGTCGACAACTGCAGGGAGATGGCTGCGGACGCTCGCGCGCAAGCAAACGGATTCGACTCGGCTCTCAGCCGGGCAACTGCTACGAGAGACGCCAGCTCAGTGCGCGCCAACCAAGCCAGGGCTGCGCAGGTGTCGCTGTCGGCGGCTGGCGACGCGGCTGCTTCCGAGTTTTAGGACATCCGTGGCGCGTCATCCAAGGCGCAAACTTTGGCGCAGAAGCTTCGGAAGGAACGCGATTTGGCATTGTCAAAGGCGAGGGCTTCTGCCGATGTGGCTCAGGCGAGCCGTGCCGACAGCCTCTAGGCTCGACAGCACCTCGACGCCAGGACGGACGAGTTGCGGGAAGCCAACGAAGCGCTGCGGAAGGCAAGGTCCGATCACGCTCAATCCGTGGCTGCCAGCGACCATCTTCGCGCGTTGCTGCTTCACGCAGACAGCGGGGCAGCCCGCGATGCTGCCGCCGAGATTGGAGGTTCGGCCCTCGCGCGAACCGACGCCGCCCAGCAACGGCTGCGCGCGGAGGAGATGCGACTTTAGCTGCAGAGAGCCGAGGCCAGGCATGCCGGCGCGCAGTCCAGACTGCAACAGGTCCAAGCCCGTTTGACGGAGTGCCGCGCCAAGGCCCTGGAACAGGAGGCGAGGGTGCGGGATCTTCGCGCCAAGGCCATAACGTCGTCGCCGATGCCGGATGACTCGTTCGACTTTGCCGCGGCGGCGTATGCGCAAGCGTACGGAGACGATCCAGAAGAGGCTGCAACTGGGTCGGCCTCCGAACCGGGGGTTGCACAGAGTGACATTGAGGAGGTCAGCCGAGGGGCGGAGGAGGCGCAGTTGCAATACTCGCAGGCTCTTCGAGAGAGGTCTTCGGCAACCATTGACGAGCGGTGTGCGAGGGGAGAGTGTGAAGCCCTTCGGGAACAGATCCCTGTTGACGTGAGCGCAGAAGAGATCGCGGAGAAGGCGTCGCACACAGACCTGATTCAGATGTGGCTTCACGCGCAACACCGCTTGAAGCAGCATGAGAACGCAAGCGAGACGATGTACGGATACAACAATGCACTGGCCGCTGGTCTCGACACCATGTCGGCAGCGCTTCGACGCGCCGAAGCGCGAGCTTCCAAGGCCGAGGAGGACGCTAAAGCTTCTCACGTACGGCTTTCGAAGCTCGAGACCGAGAAGAAGACCGAACCCGACTCGCAGGCGTTCTTAGAAGAGGCAGCCGCTCGGGCCAAGGCCGCGCACCATGCAGAGATTGCCGCAACCCGTAAAGCAAGCCGCGAGGCTACAGAGAGGTCGTACCGCCGCTTCCGACAGGCTGAAGTGGCGCTGCGGCAGGCCAACGAAGATCAGCGCGAGCGGCACGAGAGGGAGATGGACGCCATGCAGCGGGAGTGGAGCGCCGACCGGGCGCGAGCTGCGTAGATGGTGTTGAGCAAGGAGGGCCGGCGAGGAGACGCGGCGTCTAAAGCCGAGGAGGCTCTCGAGGCCATGCGTCGGAGGCATCAGGACGAAGTGATCGAACTCAAGAAGCAGAGCAAGACTGCGCTTGCAGAGGCCGACCGTGCCCACCAAGAAGTCCTGTCCGCGGCCGAGTCCCGCGTGCACGCCGCCGAAGCATCTGCGCAAGAACAGCTGCAGCGGGTCGCGGAGAGTGAGCGAGCGGCCGGCGAGGCGGCGGCGCACCGCTCGCACCAGAAGGCGTACTCGGACCTTAAGGCCGCCATGGTATCATCGCTCGCAGAAGCAGAAGGCCATAAGCGGGAAGCAAATCGGCTTCGGGCGGAGATTGCCACGGCCGAGGGGCTGGAAGCGCAGCTTGCGGCTCTGCGAAGCCGACTGGCAGACGAGAAGCAAAAGAACACAAAGCTGGAGACGGAGATGCAAGAACTCGCTCGCACCGTGCGGTCGTGCCGCAGCCAAGGAGTGGAGGCGCAAAAGATGCTCGAGGACCGAGCCCGCGAGCTTCGCGACAAGGAGCGAGAGGCCATGAGCCGGCACCGTGACGCGCTCGACGCGGTAAAGAGGCAGCAGGCGCGTGCGGCGCTTGCAGACGAAAGCGAAGCGGCGGCGACGTCGACGGCGCGTGCGCAGGCACTCGAGACTTCGGCCGTCGCCGCCTCTATGCAGGCAGCGCAGGCGTACTCGGACGCCATGCAGGAGTTCGCTCCGTTGCGTGCGAATGTTGCAGTGAAGACCGCAGCCGCCTACGTGCTAGCTTCGGGCGCCTGTGGCGTGCAACCGGCGGAAGATGCGGCGGCAAACGTGAACGCTGGAGCGTACCTCGGGGCTGACGGGATGCAAACGGACTTGGCCTTTCGGGCCGAGGTGAGTGTGCAGATGGCCCAGGTGGGCCAGTATGTAGATTCGTTGCTGGATGTGTAATTATTTGAAAAAAAAACGTGCTCAGTTCGTAAAATATCCCCTCTTGACCTGCGTAACGATTGGCACCATGGCCGGACGTCGCGGTATCTTGCCCGTCTGGCCCGGGCGCACGGGCACGCGAGCTTGCGTCGGTACTCCGCCTCCCTGCTGCGCCATGTCTGCTGTTGCTTGCACTGCCATTTGCGCGACACCAATCTTCTTTAGGGGCATTCGGTCGGGATCGCAGCCGCGCGGGAGCGCCTGCGGTCCTAATTTGGTCCGGGAGAGAGCTCCCGCTACGTGACACGCGGCTTCACCGTGTGAAGTGCTACCGTCTCGTATCGACTTGGCCGCAATGCGCTGCTGATTCTTGTGGTGCTCGGCGTGCAGTACACCCATGATGATGCCTCCAATTATTATCACCGCTACCACCGCGATAATGGCAATCATCGCACCCTTCGGCAAACCGCCCAGCAGGTTGTTTGTCGTATTCCCTGACCCCTGCAAACTTTTGTTGTCGTTGTAGGCCGAGGCCGCCCCCCGCATCATGCAATCAACTTCGAGGCTTGTGGACTGCGACAAGAACTAGAAGTTCTGGCACTTGACCTTGCCCATGTCCATGACGACGTCGCTAAATTCGGACGTGCTGGCGTTGCCGTTGCCGCAAAGCTACGTGATTGCCTGAGAAATCTTTGACTTCAAAAACTCGGCATTGGTGTTGATACTTACACTTCCGTAATTAATGGTAGCGTTTGCGCCGCCTGCAAGCCCAAGATTTTTGGCCCCGGCAATCTGGCAGGCCATGATGGTGCTGATGGACTGAAGGGTGGCATTTTGCACGCAGTGAATATTCTAGTTCACAGTTTGCACAAACACGCAAACATTGCCTTTGCTGCAGTCAAGGTTTTTGACTTTGATCTCAACCTGGTCGATAACACCGGACGACGTGTTGCCGGAGCCACACTGCTGCCTGACTGATTCAGTTGTGTCATTAAGCATCGAAGCAAAGTTTGTATTGACACTGGCCGAGAAGAGGTTGCCCGCAAAATTGCCCATGATGCGTTGAAGCCGGGGCGGAACGGTGCTCTGCCGGTGGGGTTTCCGATCACCTGAAAGATTCGATGGCGTCAGCTTCGGTCCTTGTGCTGGAACAGCCTCGAGCCTTGCGCGATGCGCCCGAGACGGGGTCGGTCCTCGAGGCCCGCGGTCTTCCTCGCCCCCGGGCCGACGTAACGATGGTCGCCAGCAAAGCGGATGTCGCACGCATTGTCCGCGAGTCGGCCGCCGAAGCAACGCAGCTCGTCGCGCGGCTCGAGTCGAGCGGGATCCTCCCACCTCTGGCCAGCAGCGAAGACAGTAGTGACGGCGAAGACGAGGTCAAGATGATGGACAGCAAACCGAGCTGCCAAGACCGTATTGGCGCGTACTTTCGCGGCGAGGCCGGATCTGCTGTGTACTTCCTCGCCCTGCGCTGCTGCGAGCGCCTCCAGGAAGATCGTCCCGACGTCACACTTGGCGAAGTGTGCTTCCGTCTCGCTCGAACTCTCTCCGCGGGAATGTGCGTTGTGCGAGAGAAGAAGGGCCAGGCGCCCGGCAAGCGCGACGGCATGGGATCGGGCGTGGAACTAATCGCACGATGTGTTGCATGGGCCCGGTCCAAGACAATCGCCAAGCACAAGACTCCCGCAGAAGCGTTGTCTACGCTAGAGGCGCTCCTGGCGACGTTCTCGGACAACTAGGCCGCTGTGCGGGCCTACGCTCTCATCAGCGTGTTGTATCAGCCTAAGGTTGCGGCCCTGGAAGCTCCTCTCCGTGTGCTCACGTCAGAGCGTGCGGTGAACGCCATCCGCAACGTTATCCTGGCGAATCGTGGCCAGTCCTCTCAGAAGCTGTACGCGCACCATCTCGACGAAGAGACGCAGGCTGGCAAGGCGACCACTGCGGATGGCGGCACGTGCCCCTGCCTCCTCCCCATTCGGCTGTCGATGCCTCCGGTACTCTTCGCGCGTCGCCTCCAGTCGGTTCCCTCAAGCGTTCTCGCGTCTGTTTGCGCAGAGATGCGGTGGATTGACTGCTTCGACGCGTACAGCGGCACGGCCAAGTGCAGCATTTATCGCAGTGGTGGCGTGATTCGTTCCACGGCCTGGTGGCAGGGACTGCCTCTCCTCCCAGCTTTGCGTGGGATGAAGCTGGAAGCGTACTACTTTTATTTTGGAGACTCGCGACGGGATCTGTCGGACGCCGGAGACGAGATGATCACAAGCGATCCTTTGGTGCTTGAGTGGTTGGACTAAATTAAATTTGGCGACACTGCTGTGCAAACGTTCACGCGTTACCGGCCGCGTTCGCCGCATCCTCAAGTTCCCGCAGGTTTGCGATGGCTTCGTCAATTGACTCCCCATGGTGCCGCTTTGCCTGGGCTTCGGCTTCGCCAAATTCATTTTCGTCGTTCTCCTCCTCGTTCTCCTCCTCATCCTCGTCGTCCTCCTCTTCGTCGTCCTCCTCTTCGTCGTCCTCCTCATCCTCGTCAACCAAATCTTCGTCGTCCTCATCATCATCATCATCTTCTTCTTCCTCCTGTGGCACCCAATCCTTCTCCTCGTCGTCATCGTCGTCCTCGTCCTCGTCGTCCTCGTCATCTTCCAAAGCCGCGCCACCATCCTCGGGCTCGGCCATGGCTGCGATGTACTCGTCTTTTGCAATTCTGCGGAAAGCCCACACAATTGGCGCAAACTCATCCATGGTGTCTTTACTTATGTCCATGCCATTCACCCGCACGTAGGCCCGCAGCTTGGGGCCGGGTGGCCCCGCACACCGCTCGTCCTCCGAATCGCAAATCGTGAGCAGCTGCTCTTCCCGCACCAGAGCACGGCACTCGTGGAGGACATTGGCAAAGGAACCAAAGGTGCTTGCGTTGAACTTGTACTTGTGCTTCTTTACAAATTCCTTCAGCTGCTCGCTTGCGCTGTCTTCTGCGTCGTCGTCGTCGTCAACAACGTCATCCAAGTTCTCGTCCTCAACTGCGTGGAAGTATTCCTTCTTGGCATCTTTGTGGAAGGTGGCAGCCGCGGTTGCAAATTCGGCTGCCGTCTCTGCCTTCACCACGAAGCCGTGCCGAGCCACGAACGTCCGGAGCAGCGGGTGTGCCTTACCATCCCCTTTGAGGATCTTCTGAGGACTGCTGAGCGCCAGCTCGGCCACCTGTATGAGTCGTTCTGCCCTTCGGATGTCCTGGAGGTGCTCTCCAACAAAATGCCTCTCCATCTCTTCGCGGTAGTGCGTCTCATAAAACGTCTGAGTGGCCTTGCGACGACGCTTGGGATACCTTCCTCCGGCGATTCCCTCCTCCACGACGTCGTCCTCGCGAGGCCGCTTCGCCATAAACATGGGCTTGACGCGGTGCGCCGGCACACGGGCAAAAAATACCTGAACCGAAGACATGCCTTGAGTTTTCAGCATTGCAACAGGACCAAACGATTCGACCAAGTGAGGTCGGTCGAGGGACGCACTCGGTGTCGGCCAAAGTCCGGGCGACACGGCTTGACACGCAACCGCGGGTATGGTTCGCACACACTAAACATGTACGCAGTCCGTGTCGGGCGCAAGACGGGCGTGTTCGATACTTGGGACGATACAAAGTCATATGTAGTTGGATACCCTGGAGCAGACTTCCGCAAGGTCAAGAACGCGGCGGAGGGCGAAGCGTTCTTGCAAGGGCCGAGTGCCGGAGACAAGCGGCGGCGCTCGCCAAGTCGAGCAGAGGACAGCCAAGAAGCAGACGGCACCGGTAGCGAGGCGTCATCGGTTGCATCTTCCTCTTAGTCGAAGCGCTTGCGTGTGGAATTGCCGGAAGACCGCGGCGGCGCGCGTCTGCCGTTCCAAACCAAGATTATGGACATATACACCGATGGCTCGTGCAGGAGCAACGGAACCCCGAGTGCCAAGGCAGGGATCGGCGTTGTCTTTAGCCACGACCGCGTAATCGACATTGGTGCGCCCGTACCAGATTCGCAACCTTAGACAAGTCAGCGAGCTGAGTTGCTGGCGGCTTATGTGGCAATCCTGTACGCCCGGAGGCATCCGCAACACTTTGCGTCACGAGTGCGAATCCACACGGATTCAACGTTTGTGATTGCATGCGCGACAGAGTGGTGTCACAGCTGGAAGCGCCACGGCTGGGTCAAGTCCAAGGACGGCAAGCCGCCCGCGCACGTCGAGTTAATCAAACGCATTTACGCCAACCTATGGGAAGACGAGAGCAGGCGAGACAAGCCCACGCCAAGGGTGGGTCCGATCATTGAGTTCGTCAAGGTGAAGGCGCATTCGGGGGATCCAGGCAACGAAAGAGCGGACCGGCTGGCGGTCCTCGGAGCGAAACGGGAGGAGTCGAGGTCTGACTCTGATTGAAGATGGCTGCACCCGCAGACGCATTGTCCGGGCTACAGTCCGGGCAAGGCGATAAGCCGTTGCAACCTCGTGCGTAGCCCGCGTCTGGGGCTGGTGCCGATGCGCCGCTCTCGGCAGTGTCAACCGAAGGCATGGACCCGGTGAGCGGGTCAATGGATGCTTCACCCGTATCCGTGTCCGGCCCAGCCGTCCCTGTTACATCGCGCATGACACTTGGAGACGAGGTGTACAACATTTTTGCACAGACCGACACTCACGCCATCCAAATTGGCGAAAAAGACGCCATGGCCGCCGCACGCAAGGCAGAGCGAGTGTTGGGCGGAACCGTTGTTCCACCGTGTGACGCGTCCGAAAATATGTTTATGTATGCAAGACGAATCTTTGGCTTGCTCAAGACTAAGGGCTACACCATGCACTCGGCAGCAACACGCGCGCGCTTGCACGTTCAGACCGCTAGCATGGTCCCATCGAAGGCTGTGGCGCATAGACTGGTTGTCTTTATGCGGGCTATCGCCGGTCTGGCTACAGATTTGGAAACTTATCAGGACTACAATCAAGTGGGTAACATCATGATGAATGTGCACCAATCGTCGAATGATACCGATGCAGTATCGCGACTGCAGAACATCCAAACGATGCTTCAGGTTGTAACATCATACTCCCTGGTTAAGCTTCCGGAGGAGTTCATGAAAATTTCAAACGAATCCAAGACGACCATGGCCGATGTAGCCGAGGAAGATACAGGCACCACCGAGTTTGCTGCATTGGTGGCACAATTGAAGGAGACGAAAATTCTGCTATCGACGAAGGAGACCACCGAGTCCGACCTGGTGGCGCAAGTCAAGGACTTTGGTAAGTTCAATCGGCTGGTGGCAAGCTTGCCCCCACTATAGCTAACACAACCATTCCTTGTGTCTTCTGGAGTCCAAAAGATGCTATCCGCGTACAAGTCTGGCGACAGTAGCCCCAAGGCCACCTTCCGACGGAGCGAATCGGCCGCTGAACGCTCCCGAGCGGAGCTATTAGAGTCGTTGGGTGCACCACAGCTGTTTTTGCGTCCGCTTGGCAAGGAATACGAGAAGGCCGGAGATTACGGCGACGCCGCAGTGCGCGTGCCGCAGAAGGGTGAATCAGCACGCAATCCGTGTGGAACGCTCGTTGCCTCCGGCAACAAGCTCAACCGCGTGGCGTTCCGACGCGATTTGGTCCATATTTTAGCGTTGGACAAGGTCTACAAACTAAACACCATGAAGGAAGTGTACACAACGAAGGGTGAGCTTCGTGGTGACATCAAGATAAAGCTGGATGAAATCCAGAACTTAATAACTACAGAAAATATTGCTTGCATTGCGCCCGCTGCAACTAAACGTATGGAGACACTTATGGATGACTTGACGGTTTTGTACGGCTAGGACCCATTCTTGGGTAAGCCAGTGGGAGAGACGTTCGACTTTACCGGAGCGGCACCCGACGTAATAAGCCCGGAGATAGAGCCAAGTGGGCGCGTTGCCATTACCGAGTACGCCGGCGATCATAAACCAGATGCCCAAAGACTGGCAGCTGACCACCGGCAACAAAGTGTGTTGCTGCAGATGGCCATTGCCACCGTACCCAAGATTATTCAGCTGTCAAACGGCGCCTTTTTGCGCCCAGGCTTAACAAACCAGCAGGTGTGGACCGGCGCAGTCGAGCAACTCGGTGAGTTGTACCCGCCCGGGTTAGTCACAGGCATGTGTCGTCCATTTGCTAACGCGTTAAAATCGTTGGATAAGCCACGATCGGCGCGCGTATTTGCAATCGGATACTCGGGAACTGGCAAGACCCACACGTTGCAGGGCAGCGACAAAGCAGATCCAGGGATGCTACCGCGGATTATTGTTGCCTAGTTAAACGCTGTAAGGGGACAAATAACGGAACCAGGAACGTACGTTGTGGTTTTAGATGCAGTCGAACTTGTCCTAGCCAAAAACGATCTAAGCGACGAAGCAAGTCGGTTGCGCGGCAAACTGATTGGGTACAACTTGCAGGACAAAGACGGCAACTACAAAATCTTGACCTTGGTGGACAACACGGTGGAATCGTCAGGTGTTGGTACAGATACAGCAATCCGATCCGCCGTGAGTGCGCATGCACGATTTCATCGAGGCCGGGAAATTGGCGGGAACCCAGACGAAGTAACAGACCAAGTGACTGCATTCCTTAGCGATCTTGAGTAGGTGCGACAGCAAATCAACGAAATTTCGTCAACACTGTTCAATCCCGCGAGTTCTCGAGGACACCTGTTCCTCACGGCGCAGGTCTTTGAGACAAAGCATGAGAGAAGCGTGGGTAAGCCGATCGTGGTGGCAGACATGGCTGGGTTTGAAGACACGACTAGCGTTCTCATGGGAATGCTAAACCATGCCGCGGCGTCCGAGGAGGCGAGCCCCTACGACTGGGAGATGCTTGCTCGGTTGCCGGCCAACACAGTTCGCAAGCTATCGCCGGATTGGAAGCATCTGGTTCGGTTGCCGTGTGTGAATTACTTAAACAAATTTAATGCTTCGCCGGGTTATGCTTCTTGCGTGATTGCTGGGATGATGGATAAATCCCCCGGAGCAAGTTGGATGCAAATGGAGGATACCGGCGTCTCCATGCGTAGAGTTCTGAGTCACACATTTGCAAGTATTGTCGCGGATCGGGCCAACCGAGTGTTACAAATTTTGTAGACGCGGCTTGTATTCCAACCCCAAAGCTTTGAGCGTGCCATTGCCATGGTTCCGGGCAGGTCCCTGACGGACCCGCAGCCGCTTCCAGTGATGGCACTGCACATGGCGCTCGTAAGTTTAAACCCTAAAGCGGTCATTCCGCTTGATGAATTCAATGTCAGCACTGTAACCAACGGCACAGCCAGCGAGCGCATTCATCCGTTGGAGTTGCGGGCGGTCTGGTAGTTGAGAGAAGGCGTTATCCAGCATCCGTGGAGATATCGCATCGAGAGCGCCATCGCAAAGTTGGAACGAATTCGCCAAAATAAACCTGAACCAAGTATGGTGGATGCTGGCGCAGTGTATTGGAGCAGAAGCACTGGCACGTGGGTAAAGGATCGGCCCGAAATATACAGCAATCCGCCCATTACGGCGACTGAGAAGAAGTTTAACGTAGAGTACCTGGGACCTGCCGAACACAAAGTCAGCGGTGGAATGTTTATTAATGCAACCATTCAAACCTTCCTCCTGCAGTTATATCGAAGCGTGCTCAGGCGGGCGCTGGCATCACACTCCAACGGCAACTCCAAGGTTGCCGGTTCCTACCGATTCGGAGCAGAGAATATCAAATACCGTAAGCAAATTGGATTCCTGCGACGATTCCCACGACTCGCCGACGACACAATTATGGAAAATCACTCCGGATTGCCACCTGGCATGCGATCGGTCTTGGTTCGCAGCAGAGATTTGCCAACCCTTGCACAAATTTGTGACAAACCGACTGGTACATTCACGTTGACTCCCAACCTGGTTCGTGTCGCGCGGGATCTGGGACGTCAAATTCGATTGCAATCCGTTGCCACGACATCGTGTCGACTTTGTTACGTGAATTGGCAGACGGAGGACTTCCAAGTGCCAAAGCTCAATATATCCAATCAGCGGCCAAGTTTTACGACGGATTCTGCCGTGGGAGCAGCATTGGGATGGGGCTTTGCATCTGCAAGCCCAAGCATTGTCTGGGAGACCAATGCTCGGAATGGCAAAAATAAGTTTAAAACAATATATCCAACACTTGTGCCGAGAGAGGACAACCACACTATCACATCGTTTGACGATGCAATCAACACAGTCTTTTAGTGCGTGCAGGTGCAGGACGGTGCCGAGGATTACAAATATATCGCCTTGCTAACAGTCTGGACCGCACTGGAAGGCTTGGTAGAAGCAAACCAAAACGGGGACGACACCACCAAGTCCGGCTCGATGTTGCGCCGGCTGTTGGAGATCGTTTAGGCGGCAGTTGGTACAACGGCAAAGCCAAATCCGGGCAATAGAATTGTATTGTACGCGCATTCGGATTCATCGTGCATGGACTAGCTAACGGCACAACAAGATGCGTTTGCACTGCAAACCCTATTGGCTCGCACGGTTACCTTGGACTGGTGCAAGTGCAACAATCAAATGCCACGGAGAAATGGTACAAATGCCGCAAAACCCAGTACCATGCTTGGTCTAAAGGCATTTATGGTACCGTCAGGCAAAATCAGTGACGATGTGCGGAAGCTATTTGCAGTCCGCGGCACCGTGCCAAATCTACCGGCACAAACGGTTCGCTTCATTCGCGCATTTTTGTTTGCCTCATTTGAAACCAAACCCGTTCCGGTAGTCAAATCAGATTTTGATGCACTGAAAGAGACGCTGAAGGTGCACCAAAACGCAAGGCAGGTGTCGCCCGAACAGTGCTTCTTGTACGCAACTGCGTTCGGGATCGATCCATTTTCCTTCACACTTGATCCAAAGCTCCGTTGGGATGCACCGGAACCAGGGGATGAACTCGGCCTAAAATTTGCAGAGGATGTTTGTTCTCTCCCTAAACCTGCAGAGGGAAGCGACACGCAAAGTGGAGAGTCTCAGTACCCACCAGTGACTTTTCTTGACTAGGTGACGAAGGAGCAGGAGTCCATGGTCACCACAATCACACCTGTGGAATAGGAAACCGTTCTTACGAATGTGGCAAGTTTTGGAGATACAGTATTTGCTGATATGGTAGATCCGAACAAGGAGGAGGTGACGGAGACCCGCAGCACAGGTCAAATGTGCAAAGGCTACGCCTTTGGCGAGCCCATGAACTCGAACGGAATCGATTTAGAATTGGACCCTAACACATACCAATTCGCCGACGAGGAGGTGCGGGTGAAGCAATCGTGGCGTCCATTTGTGATTCTATACCACCGTTTTTTCGAGAATTTCGAGACCGAAACTGGAAGTGACATCGAAACACAGGTATTAACTGGAGCCAGTTTTCTAAATCCGGCGGTTTTTGTCCGACAATACGGTCGCGACGCCGAGACGCTGACGGGAGAGTCCGGTGCCTTCCTGTATAAGGATCTAGCTAACAATCAGAATGAAAAATTGTCATCTCATTATCGGATAGATCTGATCCGTCAGATCCAAGCTAGGGAAGCACCACAACAAAGCAGCGCGAGCACGGTGAGCGTGAGCAAAGTTGTTGATATGGCCCAACGGCAAATATTCAACATTGGCCCAATCCTGAGTCGAGGACTGCCTCTCACGTTTGGGACTGCCATACAGAGCACCGCGATGCTGCAAGAGATGCTGACGTTGTTCACGGCAGACCACGATCTCACCGCAATGGATGCTGAGCGAATCTCACAAGCGTTGATCCATCTTCCCGACAGTATGCTTGAAAATGTCGATTCCATTCAAATGGAATTGGAAGAAGACGATCAACGTGTGATATTGAGCGAGGTCTAGCAAAGCTGCTTTTTGTAGCTTGGAGTAGCGCATCGTGGTGTTTACTAGCGAAACTTGGTTCGTGCCCTCGTGAAATGGGGCGAGGGAACGTTGGCGCGTGACGACCAAACTCCGCATCAGGTGTTGCGTCAATTCAAGCATGAAATTTGCGGCGAGAAGGTTCCCACGTTCGAGGAACATCCGTACGCGATGAAGATGCTGAACATGCGTCGCGCAACGTCGCAAGACATTTTATTGGACTGGAAACCGCCAAGCCAAGATTCACGGCCACACCTTGCGGGAGATCCCAACAATGAGTATGACAAGAACGTGGTGTACGGTAACTACCTGTACGATCCCGAGCGCAAGTACTCGGATCCAACTCTGATGCACAGGCTGTTGGAGGCCATGACGTTTGGCTTCAAAGACAACGGAACCGCATTGCTGGAGGATCACGATCCAGACGCACAAACCGACCCGCCTTTTGATGTGGTGTTAGGTACCGCACATCGCAGCTACGGGAACGTTACCAACACGCAGGCGTTGCTGCAGCTTCTCAGTGCAATGTCAAACATGGTTCGGATCGCAAAGTAGCTGCAGCAAAAGGGCCTCACGAACGAGCTCGACGGGGATCCCGCCGATTACATGCTGCAGGTTGAAGAACCTGAAGACTCTGACGTCACCGCCGATGCACGCTTTGGTATTCGTGATTACCACGATGCATTGATGCCAATCAAGGTTCGAAACTTCCACACACCAATACCCGATATGACAGCGTAGTAGGAACAATCTGCCACCGAGCTGGGCTTGCCAACCATTCCGGTCGAGCTTCCGGTCAAAGTTGCCGCTATAAAAGCGGCGGATAAGGTTCCAATTGTAATTGAAGAGTTATGATGATTTATCTTCCTTCCACTGCTTCCAACTCTTCCCCCTCCAACTCCACCTCCTCTTCCGGGTGCCGACGCATCGCCCTCGGTCGAACATCCGGCGCACACGCCGGCCAAACCGCCATTCCCTTCTCGTCAACTTCGTCCGTTCCAAGCCACGTGCAAAACGCTCGCGCCGTACCGCCAATCCGGTTCCCCCGGCGGTAGTCCATGTCTTCGCACGTCGTCCGGGTGCGGAAGCACGAACAGGGCCACTGGGGTCGCGGCGACGCACGCACCACAACATCCCGTTGTGCCCTCGGCAGGAACGGATCTCGCAGAGGATGGTCCGTTCGCAACGGATCGCGGCCGTCCGGATACGTCGGCTCCCCAAACCACGGCGCCGGGTGCAGTCCGCCGTCGTGCGGGAACGCGTAGCCGCCTTCGGTTGGTCCTTCTCCGAGCACGTTGCGCACCAGCCTCGGATCGAAGGCGGCGTCCATGGGATCTCGGGATCGCTCCGCAGTCGACGGCAGGATCCACTCGGGGAACCCCCCAACGTCTCGCAGCAGCTTCACCAGGGCGTCTCGGCCCAGGCGATTGTGCATGCGAATCGCGTAGCCCTCAAAGCAAGAGACGGGCCGCTGGTTCCGCGTGATTCGATTCAAAGAGTGTTTTAGGTTGCGGGATCGTTCTCTTCGGGATCCCGCAACATCCAGGAATCGTTCCCGCATCGCGGCCGCAAATCCTTCCTGCGTGCCGCCTTCCGGTCCAAGCTCCACCACAGCCTGATTGGTAATCATCGGTCCAACGTGCTTGAGCTCGCCGAGAGCGGCGTTCATGCACACGCGAGAAACCCGTCGACAGTTTTTCCATGTCTGCAAAGCTCGCGCTCGCCCAGGCCGGGATCGTGGCACCGTCGCTACTCGCCGTTGCTTTGGCCGGAACCATCGCCATCACCCTGCTCGCCACCGCCGGCGTGGTCGGCGGCGACGTCGGGCCCGAGCAGGACGCTCACCTTCAGGACACCCGCAACGCCGCGTGCGCGGGTTACGCCGCCGTGGGAGCCGCTGCGGCGGCGTTTCTGGCGATCGAAGCGAGCAAGCGAGGGCTGCAGGAACTCTCGGCGGTCCCGCATTGGCTGAGAGGAATCGGCGTGGTGTTGCTGTCCGTTGCGGCTGCCATCGGACTGGTCGCCGCCGTTCAGTTCCGAGCCACGCAGCCGAGTGCCACGGTTGCCGGAGCCAAAGAGCTAGAGAATAATGTCAAGCAGAGACACGTCCGCGCAAGCCGTGCCGCGTTTGCCGCCCTCGCTCTCGCGTGCACAGGTTCCGTCTCCTTACTATGCGCAGTAGTAGCTTCGTTTTTTTTACCAGCAACATGACCAAGTGTGAGCAATATACTGAAACAAAATAAAATAGTATCGCCATGGCGGCGGCGGTTGCGGGTGCAAAAACATCGACGATGGTTGAACAAGAGGAAGTGTGGACTACCAAAGACTGTCTTTAGAAAGGAAAACACGTGGGTAAAACACTGAGCGCAGTATGGAAGGAAGATCCTACCTATGTACTTTGGTTGGCTAATCTTGTACCGTACCCACAACAAGTCCGGCGTCGCTTGCTCCACAGTTGCAGACAAACGCGTGTGCTTCCATCAAGGTACGAAAACATTTGATCGATTCTATCATGCAAGTCGCGTCTTCGTCTCTCCTCTCCAAACCGTTTGTACTTCGTCGCCGCACGGATCGGCAACAGCGCCCCCGACACCACGCCACCAAGCGCGCACCTCCGCCCCAACGTCGACTTACCACAAAGCAAAAGCAGGCGCAGGCAGCCAAGGAGTTCGTCCGCGTTCTTCCCGAAGGGTCTCGTGAGCATGCGCCACCTCTTGACTCCGACCCGTCGAGTCTCGCCGATGTCGAGGCAGGATGCCGCGCCGCGGGTCTCGACGCACTCGGTCGTGCAGTCACCAATATTGTCAATACGCTCGAGCCTGCCATGACCGACAACCCAGCCGTCTTGAGCAAGCTGCAGCGGGTCATCCGAGTTCTCGAAGAAGCGGGACAACAGGCGGTGCAAGCAATGGCTCCGCCATCACAATTCGCCAGCATAGAGGAGGACCGAGGCGAGTACGGTGGAGCTCACCTCGGGGAAAAAATTGCACAGCTGTGGCTCTCTGGGTCGTACCGTGCCGGCGTCGGAAGCGTGTGCGACGACATTGATGCCGTGCTACTCGTACCCGGAGTGGACGCGGCGTTGGTGGCGGAACACCTTGAAGGCTCTCTCACGAAGCGGTACGGCGCCACCAAGGCGAGACGCATCCGAGGCGCACTCCTGGAGATTCTTGACGTCGAGATCCGCGGCATCCCCGTGGATCTTACCATTGCGTCGGTCCCGAGGAAGCAGCTTCCTCTGCGGAACGACACGGACCTTCTCAATGACCAGTGGCTGCGAGACTGCAACCGGACAACCGTAATTGCGCTGAACGGTCCGCGGTGCACCGAGAGGTACTTGCAGATGATTATGGACCGCGGTGGCCGAACGGGCCTTTTGTATTTTCAAACCGTGCTTCGGTTCCTTCGCTGTCTGTGCCGAGCTCGCGGGGTGTACGGGAACAAGTACGGGTATCTAGGAGGCATCAATTGCGCCATACTTGCCACCGCTGGATGTTTGCGGTGGGGAAGCCGGGTCCCGTGGATTGAGACCGCCACCCGCATCTGCGAGCGGTTTGGTCGGTGGACCATCAACAGTCGCAACCTATTCGAGTGCGCGCAAAGACCCGTTCTCGTTCGCTCGGACTTTACCACGCCTGTCGCTCCTTGGAATCCCGCTGCAAATCTTGGAGATCGCAAGCACGTCTGCCCCATTTTGAGTCCGTGCTTCCCGGTCACGAACACATGGACCTCTGCGAGCGCCGCAAGCCTCGCCGAGGTATAGCGCGAGTTCCGACGTGCAGCGTGCGTGCTGCGGTCCGCCATGGACGCCGTTCCGAAGCAGGCCATGACGTGGGAACCGATTGAACTTCCACCCCCGTCGCTGTTTACCGACGCAGCACATGCTCTTTTGCGTCCATCTTGGGCCGTGGCACAGGGCGAGGTCGTGATTGCTGTCTCTATACGAGTGCCACGGCTGTATCTGGGGCGTTCCCGCGACAAACCCAATAAAATAGAAGACGACGAGTACGAGCTTGCAAGTGACGAGGTCGCGGAGGGAATTCCCGAAGACGTAGTCGCGGGCCTGCAGGCGGCATGGAGACGGTACGCCGAGGGTATGTACGAGGACAAACTTGGGTTTAAGCGCATTCGTGTCATTTCCAAACCCAAACCCTCTGAGTACGGAATTACTCTCTTCCTTGTTGCTTCGGTGCCCGCAAGTGGCGTGCAGACACGATTCCGCGTGCCCGAGGACTGGCCCGACGTCTGGATGCGACTGTTCGGCTGGCCCGCGGCCCCCCCAGATGCGCAGGCCCTGGTGCGAGCATGCAAAGCCAGCGACCTCTACCCGGACGACGCTGCGCATCTCGGTCGGCCCTGTGAGTACGGCCCCCTGCGGCTCGGAGACGTGGCGAGGGACGTGCGGCGAGGGGATTCCTTCAACGTTTGGATTGATGCGGGGTCATGGGGCCTGCAAGGCGCGCGAGCACGTCCGTCCCTGGGCCCTTGTCCTCCGCCGCCTCCCGTGCTAGCCGAAGTCGACTCACCGTCGTGTGCACGACGTCCGGTCGACTTGAGTTAGGCCGCGGACGCGTGTCGCACGAAGCGGTGCTGCACGTCCGACATTCCCGGCCTCTGACGGCACACGGCGCGCACCGGCATAAACCACTTCTGCTTGGCTAACGTCATACGCCACGCCCGCTCGCCAAGACGCCCGGCATTAAGGTCAGCCAGGAGCAGGCGCAGGAGCTAAAGAGCCGCGGGCCGCCCTAGGGCGTAGGCCGGGGCGACGCCGTGCCACTACTACCTTGCGCGGACCAGTCCAAAGTGCCTCTTTGTAAGGTCGCAGGCCGGTATGGCCCCGCGGTCAGCCGTATCGAGTCCACGAAGCAGGGCTCCCTTGGCGCAGCGAAGAGGGTGAGCCGTCTCGACTCGCAGCCGCCGAGCCAAGAAGACGCCATCGGCGCGAAGACGGCGCGACTCGATGAGCGCGGCCCGAGTTCCGGGTCCGTCGGCAAAGTGCACGTCGTCTTCCACGACGAGCACGCGGTCCCACGAGGAGTGCTCGAGGAACCACCGAAGAGCCACGCAGTGGGCGCGGAGACGTTCCCGCTGCGGATGGTCGCGATCCCGGCGCGCTACCACGCGACGGCGGGCCCGGCCCGACACGCCCATCTATCGAAGCTCGCGCTCTACTTGCCGGCGACGGTCGGGCCGGTCGGGAAGATTGAGGAACAGGACGCCGTCGACTCCATGCAACCCGCTCCAAGCAGTGCCGCTGGCGACCCATGCTGCGCGACTCAGCAGGAGAGTTATCAGTCCCGCGAGTCCGAGGAGCAGAGTCCCGCACGCAGCCAAGTTAGACGGTGCCCGCGGTCGCAGTATTGTGGAAAGATGCAATATCGTCGGAATCAGTTTAGTAGGGGCGGGGGATCCGGCAGAGACAGCGGCCTCTTTATGCCGCCGCCGCAGCCGCGGCCGGTTGACATGCCCACGCGCGAGGAGCAGCAACAATCGAGGAAGCGGGGCCTTCGTCGGCGGACCATGAAGCTTCGGAAGGACCTGCCGGCGTGGCTCGGCGGGGACGTGCCCGAATCGGTCCACGCTACCATGTACGAACCGATGCGGATCGACGCCGACGTCGAGGGCGAGCGAGTCGCCGCGGAACGCGAGGCTCAGGAGCAGGGAGGAATTTGGGCCGGCCGAGTTGTCCGAGACCGAGCGAGACCCTTGTCGCAGCGAAGCGGCGTGGTTGACGGAGTGCTCTTCAACACGGCCAATGAGCTTGACTCGCAGCAAACAGCGAGAGAGAGCCGCAAGCGGGAGCGCCAGCAGGAGGCAAAGGCTCGGCAAAGGCAACAGGCGCGAGACCCGGTGCGCGATCAAGTACGCCAGTTTGCTCGAGGTGCAACCGAGAACGCCGTCGCGCAGCACTAGCCGGCTTAGCTGGTGGAGATGTTCCGTCCAGAGAAGGCAGGTCGCGCCATGCCAGTGATGCACGCTCACACCGACATCAGCCGGATAGTAGAGGAACACGACGATTTTGAAGGGACCGCCGACGCCGCTGTGATGCCAACCCCGGGGCAACGTTACTCCTCCGCGTCTGGCAGAGCGCCCTCCCTGCGTGGCGTGCACCTTGTGGACGAGTACGCTCACGCAGACGCCGACGGTGCCAGGAGTCGTCGCGTCGTGGGATCTTAGGCGCCGCCCGTCGTTCGAGCACCCCATCCAGACGAGGAGACGTGGGGTGTGGACGAAGAGCTGCGATCAAGATCCGCTCGCGCGGCCATGACAGTAGCGCGGGCGTTGCACGACTTCCAAGTGGAGGAGATACATCTAGGCGAGCCGGAAGACATGCGGGGACGGCGCACCACAGCAGTGGTGGATGGCACAGCCATGCACGTCGCGCCACGGACCGACGACGAATGGGCGCAGCAGCACGGGGCGACCCCGATCACCGGACGAGCGCATCCAGTGGAGCACGCAACCGGCGCTCGTCCGGCAATAATGGAGGACCAGGATGCGGCGACCGACGCCCCCGGGTCGCGTCGCTAGCTAAGATCGCAATACACCGTTGCCGATGCGGCTGCACGGTTGGCCGGCCCCAAGGATGACACATACGATGCCAGTGGTGGTCACGGTAGGCGTCAACCAGGGCAGGCCCTGATGCGCACACAGGCCCCACGAGTGCGCGGGTACGCCGGAGAGGCGACCACAGTGGCTCCGGTGGGAACGTTACGAGGTGCTCCGACGGCAACTGGACCTGTTGTCCGTGTCGCTACCGATGCAGACGACGCGATGACGGGTAGCGAGCCTCGTGTCGCTGGCCGTCGTCGCCACGCACCCATCGAAGCAGGCGTCATGGCTTCCCGCAGAGGGGATGAAGCCGATGAGCAGGCGTACCGACACGAGTCGGCCTCGGCGCGTCGGCTTGTGGGCGACGTGACAACAGCGTATTCGGCGCACGCTCCTCGCATTGCATCCACCGCTGCCGATGACACGATTCGGGATCTTGAAGCCCGTGGCGCAAGTCGTGGCCATCTCCCTTCCGTGGACGTGCAGTGGACCCCGGCGGCCGTAGCAGCACATGACGCCATTGTCGACCGCGGTGTTGTAGACACAGTCCGGCGCGGCGTGATTGCATCAGAGGTTGCGGGCAACCTGGATCTGGCCCCGGATGTTGCCGAGCCAGAATGGACGCCCGCAGCAACCGTCAGACACCGTACCGTGGCGACCGAAGATGCGCCTCGCACGCTGGCCGCTCCGCACGCCGGCATCGAATCGTCGGACGTTGGTCCTGTGCGGGCCGTTGCTGGACAGAGATCCGATCCGGTCATGGAGACCATGCACGCTCGGCGTGCGCGTCGGACAGAAGGAGACGTGACCCACCAGGATCCAGTTTGGCGTGCGGCGTCCATGGTGACGCCGTCGCGCGAGGTCAACCGGCAGCGCCTCCCACTGGCCGGGTCCAGGCGGCTAGCGCAGGCGGAGATGGGAGGCGAAGACGTCCGTCTTGCAGATTTGAGGCAGCCAGCAGCGCAGAGCCGTCGACCCGGTCGTACCGGCACTCGGCCACCCGTGGCGGGGGACACCCATGCCACTCTGACCTGGAAGCGGGTTGGGTCCAATGGTCTGTGAGACGACGCCCGAGTTGCAGGGCCGGGGCCATGTCGCGGCATGAGCATGCGGCATTCAGCGAAACAGAAGAGACATGGCGTCGACTCAATTAACTTCGGGGCGAAGTGGAAGTGGGAGTGCGATCGAATGGGCAGACTCCGGCAGCGTATTCGATCCAAACAGCACTGATGGAACTCTCCATACTTCGGCGCAGATCACCGACGGTACGCCGTCTGTCGGAGCGGCGGCGGGCGTGCCGCAAGGATTCCTGCAGCGAGACGACTCCGGGTTGTCTGGTGGCGTAATGGCGTCGCAGATTCTCGCTGCCGCCGACACAAAGTTTGACAGTGTGCGCAAGGCGGCGAGTCTGCGGCAAAAGCAGCAGATTCAGACAAGGCTCGGCATACAGCGTGCGCTCATTTAGCGGAAGCTGGTGCTCGAGAGGATGCGGCTGCGGTCGCAACATCTTGGCCAAGTGTGCAAAAGCTACACGAACCGAATGGCATCTCTGCTCGAGCGATACCAGCTGGCTCGCCGCGAGAAGAAGCTGCGTGACCTTCGCGTCAAGTATCAAAAGGAGATACGCAAGCTTTAGGGCAAGTTCTCGGACCAGGCAACGAAGCAGGAGGAATACAAGCGTGAGGGCGAGACGATCGAACGCCAATGCCCGCTGTTCTCCGATTTGCGCCAAGGCTCCAGCTTCTCGGAGCGAGCCGCGTTCTCGGCATTCATAATGGCCGACGCTGGCGCTCGAGCCATCCTGCATCGGCTGATCATGAAGGAAAACGCCGGGTTGGTGTGGGGCCTGCTGGAGCCCAGCGACTTGGGCGTCAGCTCGGGAAGCCACGCCGTTACCACGACCAATTAGGTGCTGCAGCGGGTTCTTGGCCACATTGAGGTCTTTAACGACAAGGCCGACGACATCAAAAAGATTGATGGTGTCCCAGGACAGATTTTGCGTGTTGCCCTGCGGCAGCCGCTCCTGGGTTCCACGACCCAGACCATCAAGGCCATCCGTGAACAGAATCCCAAGAGCCCCTTCTACGCCGAGATCCTGAACGAGATCAGCATCGATGACATTGAGCTGGACACGGCGACGCGCAGCATCCAATATGGAGGAATCGGCGACGGCCTCTCCTTCTTCGACGATGACGACGCCGACGAGTACGAGATGCAGCTGCTTCGCGCAGAGTACCGCATGAATGAGCTGCCCGACGACGATCGCAAGGCCGATAGAGGAGACGCGCAGGCACTGAACCGCCTGATGCAGGACATTGAGGGTGACGATTAGGAGAGAGACCAAAGGCAGAAGGAATACGAGGCCAACATGCACATCCTGCAAGAGATGAAGATCCCTCAGATGGTTGTTGAGCCAGGATTTGGAGGCGGTAAGGCCATCATGGCCGGCAAGCAAGTCGACCCATAGTTATACGGGAAGGACAAGGTGGTGAACATGAACGACCCAAGCGGACAGCTAGCGTTCACAGGAGTCGCGGTCCTCAACGCCGGTCGGTACGACTCAGACCCCAATTTGCTGGAGCAGCGCGAATCCAAAGCAACTGCAAGGCTGTCAAAGCCGGCCCCGTCCACCGGCGTCACGAAGCCGAGGCCCGAGTGGATGCGCCGCAGCAAGCGTCGCGGATCCCAGCTGGTGCTGCGCGCCGAAGACCTCGATTCGACCATGGACATCTCCGTGGAGGGACCACTGCTTGAGGCCATGTCAAAGAAGCAGAGACGCTACCAGCGGCACGACGCAGACGGCAATCTGCAGGAGGGCCTGCAGGCGCTCGCGCTCCCCGTGGAGATTCGTGAGGTTGACATCAAGGAGATTGTGCAGGAGCGCAAAGAGGCAAGGACCCAAGTGCTAATGGAGCGGCTGTCCGAGCGCATGTACCGCAGCATGCACCGGCACAACCGGGAGGTGAACGAGTTTGGTATCCCCGACGTGTCTGCGTTCTTCGAAGTTTAGTACACCGATAAAGGACCCGCCATCCATCGCTTTGCCAAGGTAGCCACCTTCCAGACGTACGAGGAGCAGCAGGCGACGGGGCAGGCGCAGGTCAAGGATCTCTTCACAATTTACCGGTCCAATTTGCGCAAATCACTTCGTCGGCTGGCGTTCCTGCACGAGTATCACGAGGAAGCGAAGGCATCGAACGACATGATTGAGGAACTGGCGAAGCCCGAGGCCGGAGATTTGGTGATGATGCAGATTGTAGCCAACACGAGGCAGGTCAAGGTAACTCTCGCGAACCTTCTCATGCAGATCGAGGGCGCCATGGTGGGCGAGGAGCAGCGCGCCAAGTACCACTCATTTAAAATGGTGCGGCTGGCCGTCGCCATCTACAGCAAAGCCCTTCAGCAGGAGCAGACGCTTCGGCAGCTGCTGGACAGCCCCGAGGACGAGGACGTGGCTCAGAGGCAGAAGGATCTGGAAGAGATGCGCAAGGTGACCCGCGGCCGGTATTCGCTCGAAGAGATGCGCCGCATGCAGCAGATGCAGCGCGCCGCGGCTCGGGCCACCCGCGTGCGGAGGGGTCAGATGGTGCGCCGCATGGTGGCTAAGATTCAGCAGACGAAGCTCTTCCAGCTCATGTGCAAGGGGGTGCGCTCGGACGGCTCCGGGCTTAAGCTGGTCCCTCGCGTGGGGACGCAGGAAGACTTCCCGTCATCTCTTCGCGAGCTTGATCTGAACAACCTGCGCGACATCGAGATGTTCCTGCGGTTGGCGCAAGACCCCAACAGCATGTACACGGACATTGTGATCGTACACGACGAATCGGACGACATCAGCGGCCCGAGGTTCGACGGCGGGCGTCTCAGCGCCGGCATCGACGTTTAGCGTATCGCTGCCGTGCGCGAGACCCTTGGCGAGGACCGCTCTCGGATCGCCGCGGCCCGGCAGGTTGTCATGGACATGGTGCTTGGAATCACTCGCGATCAGATCCTCCACACCAACTTGCGTTCCGTTAAGCTGGAACACGCGTCTGTGGTGCGCACCATCAACCATCAGATGGACAAGGTTATCCAAATCATTGTTGGCCTGCGCAAGGTCATCCGAGGCGTGAGTGACTTGACGGACGTGACCAGCTCAACGAACAAACCGAGACTTCTGGCGCTCAAGGCGGACGCCGAGAAGGTCGAAGAGTACGCCACAAAGGTCCTCAAGTTCATGTCGGATTCGCGGACGGCCACAATGCAGCAGTACCGGACGTGGAGGGACTACGACGAAGACCCGAACGCAGTTCGGCCCATCAGCACAAAGGGAGAGAAGGAAGCGCTTGCAGCCGCGTCCAAGTCTCTGCTCCAAATCGACCAGACCAAACCTGAGGGATCGAGCGTGTCGTCCGCGCTGCAGCGCAGCCTGGTCGTGGACACCGCGACGGCGCGGGCCACGACGGCGGCGCAACGGCTCAAGCAAGCAGTCGACATGTAGGTTGGCGACGTCAAGCTGGTGCAGCAAATTGGGAAGTCAGCCGCGGTGGAGGCGCGCACGCAGGCCTTGCAGGCCGGCGTCAGCAAGGCGGATGCAACAAAGCTTGGCGATATGGCAAGAGAGGCAGCCATTGCCGACCTCAAGAAGGGCGACGGCCGTCCCGGATCGGCTCGGCGCTCGTTTGTGTCATCGCAGGACCAGCTGGCCGACATGTCCATGTCTGCTCTGCTCGCCGACCTTCGCGGTTGATGTCAGTGCGACTTCCGATGACTTAGTTACCACAAATTTCAACTTCACATCTACTGCTTTGTACTCCGTCTCATTCACCTCCCGCGTCATGGCTGCCGTCGCACCAAGCTTCGTCCCCCCATCGCCTCCCTCCCCGCTGCATGCCGTTCTACATGCTGCTGAGACGGAAGCCCGCACCACGTCGTCAAAGCTGCTGGACGAGCAGGCCATCGAGGTAGAGGCTCGTTTTGGCAAGTGTCGCGGCGACGCCTTCCACCCGTCCGTAGTTCCCTTGCAGCAGCTGGCCGCCATTCAAGCGTTGCAGAAGCTTGGATTCAAGGACAAAGGGATCGTGCGCATTCAAAGAATATTCGGGTCTTCGGGCATTCGCTACACCACGGAACTCAGCTTGGATGACAAGGACAAAGCGCTGCCCCGGCCCCGGCCGGAACGCAAGCTACTCGTGTCAAAGCGGAACGTCCAGCTCAACGGGACCGAAGCCACCGGAGGAGTTGGTCTCCGTGTGGCCGTCGCCGTCGAGGAAGACGTACCGCCCGACCGAGTGCCAACTCTCGATGACCCCGATCTTTGCCGATTGTTGCACCGTAAGACGTACAAGGGGCCCCGGGGGACGCTTTTGGATGTGTCCAAAGTATGGTGCACCCCCGACCTCGACGCGCTCGCGCACGCAGAGAGAAGTCGGCCCACGAGCTTCGAACTGGAGATCGAACTGGGCTAGTGCTGGGACGAGTTCGAGGCGGCTGTGCATGTTGTTGCCATCGCCGTATCCTCCTAGGCCAAAGAAAGTGAATGTCGGCCTGCAATATCTCCAGCGGCACTCGAATCGGGCCCGTCGTAATCGAGGGTCCGCTCGGCTCGGGATCCTTCGGCGAGGTATTCCTCGCCCGCACCGCGCGCAAGGGCGTGTCGGTGGCTCTCAAGATCGAGACCCCGAAGCACAGAGAAGAAACAGCCATTCCGCAGGTCCTGACCGAGTCCAGGTTCCTCTCGTTCCTCGACGGCACGCCCGGCATTCCGCGGGTCGTGTGGACGGGAACCTTCCGACCGCCCATCTTTGCCGGCGGTGCGGCGACGTCGGTAGAGACGGTCACGGCAGCGCACCCGCTCAAGGCGGACGACCGCGTGCATGCATTTGCCATGGAGCTTCTTGGCCGCGATATTACGAGTCTATGGGACGGGATGGATCGGGCACCCCTGAGCCCCAAATCGCTGCACATGCTGGCGGACCAAGGGCTCACGGTTCTCGAGCGCATCCACGCCCGCGGTGTACTTCACCGCGACTTAAAGCCGCAGAACCTTCTAATGGGTCCGGCGGGCAAGCGCCTGTACCTGGTAGACTTTGGCCTGGCCAAATCCTTCCGGCTGCGGAACGGGTCGCACATTCGAGAAGACGCCGCGCAGAGCTGGCCAAGCCTCGGCACGGCGCAATACGTGTCGCGGCAGCAGGAGAAGGGACGTCCCCAATCACGGAGAGACGACCTTGAAGCACTCGGCCTTGTTCTCGTCCATCTCGCCCGGGGATCGCTTCCGTGGCAGGGGCTTGGTCTCAAAGCCGCCGACAAGCGCCGCAAGCTAAAGCTCGCGTGGAGCGGAGACGACCTGTGCCGCTACCAGACCGAGAAGGACCGCCTTGCACGCCGCGCGACCCTCGGCATTCCTGTTGGACTCGGTGCCATTGTTGACCATGCGCGCCGACTCCGATTCGCCGACTCCCCACAGTACTCCGACCTGCGGAAGCGGCTGCACGCCGAGCGGATCGCGGCCGGCATTGTTCTCGACTGCGTGTACGACTGGGACGTCACGGCCGACAGAAAACTTAGCACCAATGGATCCGACAGCAACGACAGCAGCGGCTCGGTATCTGCAGCGAGCGGCGCGGTGGCGCTCGGCGACGATGGCTCTTCTAGCGCTGTTAGCAGCGTCTCTGACAGCGGTAGTTACGGTGCTGACCGGGACGTGGCGATGCAGCGGGCTCCACCGCCAGCGGGACCTGCTGGCGGCAGGCGCCCCGCTGCTGGGGGCCGCCGACGGCCGGCTTCTGGAGCCGGCAGACCGCGCCCGAGGGGTGCACGGGCCGCCGGGAAGGGCGCTCCGAAGCGTGCTACGCCAGCGCGCCGGCCTGCTGCGGCAGCTCCGGGACCAGGCGGCCAGGCCAAAAAGCCTGCGCGTCCCAAGGCCAAGCCGCGGGCGCGTGGCGGTGGTGCGCGCGCACCACCCAGGGGACGATCCGAGAAGCCCTGAGGCAAGTGAGCGCCTTTTGGTTTTAGAGACGACTTTTTTGAACACCATGGCCAAGGCCGATCCAACGATGCACCGTTCCGTCGTGGTGTGCAACGGGCGACCGCTGCCCGCGCTGGCGTCTTTGTGTCGAGGTGCCGGGGTGGAACTTGTGGTCCGCGAGAATCGTAGCATGGACTTTGGGGCGTACAGCGCTGGCGTCCGACACATCGATACGGCAGGCATCGATGCGTGGGTCTTCGTCAACGACAGCTCGGCCGGACCGTTACACCCGAAGAATGCGGCGGCTCCCTTTGCCGAGTTACTCGAGCTTTTAGACGAAGGAGCGGACCTCGCCGGACAGAGCATTAACCCCATGGTCCCGCGTCCCACCGACACTAGAGGACCGCTGCCGCACGTGCAGACCATGTCATTTGCCATGACCGCCCGCGGAATGGCTGAACTCCGGCAGAACTTCCTGAGTGTGCGTGAGGACGAAGACATTCCCTACGAGCGCCTCGTATCCGATCACGAGATTGCCATGTCGACGTACGCACTCCAGGAAGGTCTCGCCATCGATTGCCTTCTGCCACCGCTACGCGGCATTGACTGGAAGCGAATCTCGGTCGACTGGCTCCGTCTGCTGGCACCCAACCGCACGTGGGGCGGAGATCCATGGAACGCCGGCGCGTGGTACGGACGGACGCTTCTACCAAGCGAGACGCTGCTGTACAAGTACAATCGAGTTACGAGCCTCGACTGGGAGACGGAGCTCGGTCGCAGGGTCGCACAAGCACAAGCACAAGCCGATATTTGACGACACTGACGACGTCGGTAGAAATTCCCATTCACAGTGGAATCTTGCACCATTCGCCTCAATTGGATGTGCATTGCAAGAACCATCGTGGCGTACGTTTGGTAAGATAGTTACCGCGACACGCTCACAACTCCAGCGACTTTAAGACTCTGGAAAAGCAGCGCTGGCATCTTACTGTGTTGTGGTAACAAAGACGACGACACGCTGACTTTGCACGAGTTGTAGTGATGCAACGTATCTCGGTCGGGCATTCTTGCACTGCAATGGCAGCGTCCGCGGCTACAGACGAAGTGAAAGCACTCCGCAAGCAGCTGCGCGATACACAGTTGCTAGCGCATGCTGTCAAGGTGGCCGCCCTGGAACGCGCAAGCACTTGGTACGCCGAGGTGTTCCGCTACGAAGGCCGCGTGCTGTCGCGAACACAAATGAAGTCGCCCGAGGACTGGTCTGCCGGCCGAGCGTGGCTCGAACTTTTGTTGGACGGCGTGGCAGTCACGCCCAAGGATCATTTAGAGCTGGAGCGGATCTTTGAGGAGGGGAAGGCATTTACCGAGCCCGTACAATCGTTGTCGTACTAAACAAAACTCGGAATCAGTATGCGTCTCCGGCACATTGGCCCTGTTGCTCGGCACCAGTCACAATACTACTGCCATGCCAAAAGTCAAGAGAAGCTCCAAGCCCAAACGACTGCTGGATCTTCGCGTTCATCGTCGGTGCGATGACAAGCTTGAGGTGCATCAGTTCTGGCATCAGCCCAAGTACAACGGAACGTTTTTGCCGACCGTCGTGGCCTCGGCCGTCTCCCTCGCACGTGCCGGGTGCCTTGTGCGGGTATGGAGCTACCACACCAAGCGCCCAGACTACCTTCCGCACACAATTCTCTTTTGTAACGCAAGAGACATCGTACCCGAAGAGACGTTCCGCGGCTTTGCAAAGTACGCCAAGCGGTCCGCTTGGCACCTCTGCCAGTTTGCGGACTACTTCCGGATAACGCTTCTGGCCACACAGACCTGCGGCATGGGCGGCATGGCCTGGTCTGATTCCGACAATCTCGTCATGCCTGGCCGCGATGCTCCGATCCCGTTCCTTCCCGAGGACAACGGACTGATCCTGGCATCGTGCCTGTAGAAGCTGTTGGGCACCCACGCTCCGAAGCGCAGAGAGTGTGCCGTTGCGGCCAAGGCCCGCCCCAAGATGTGGACGGAGCATTCGGAGGGCCGAGCACATTTTATCAACTCGTGGATTCAGGTGGCGCACGCCAAGCATCCTGTCATACTCGAAGCCAAGCGCAAGTTTGACGAGTGGCTCAGCAAGGGAAGTAAGTAGCCCCTACCCCAACGCAACACCCTCATGCACGAGGTGCGCGACGTTGCAGAAGCCATGGGGTACAGCCAGAGCATCCGGCCGCCGATGGTGTTTTCGGGCATTCCGTGGTTTGGAGGACCTTTGCGGAGACTGTGGGAAGGCCAGGAGTACGACAAGGAGACGTGCTTTGGGTGGAGAGTACCAAAGCCACGCGACTTTGAAGCCAAAGCGTGGTGTGTGCAGACTCACACGTCCAAAGGCATGGATGCGTCGTCGGTGGCTTCGCTGCGCAAGATGAAGGGATGGATTCCAGAGAGAATCATGGATGAGTTGGAGAGAAGTGGCTGCGTTGACGGCAAGGCGAGCACTGCGCAGAAGAAGGTAGAAAGTTTGTGATGGCACAGGCGTCGGACGACAAGGTGCCGCGGAGTCTGCCAGAGCTTGACACGAAGCGGCTGGAGGAGTCAAAGGTGTTGCTTGGTGCGTTGCCATGGACCACTCGATTCTCTCGCATTGCTCCGGCAGAATACAAGCCTACGGGCCACACGCTATGGACCATTCATGTCGACTTGGACAAAGCCACGGAAGACAAATCAGCCAAAGACGTCCCCGTATTTTTGCGTCAATTCGAGACGGTCTATGCCATTCAACGTCAGCAAAACAAAAGCTTTGCGCTGCGTTTTTTCATGATACCGGACGGTGTTACGTTCCGCTCACTCCTGCGCATAGGAGCCAAGCCCGAGGTGCGAGCGAGACTGCAGGCAATGCAGACGTTGGCTCGACGGAAGTGGCCCGAGACACTGCACTGCGTCGGATGCACCGTCATTCAATTCCCCAAGTCAATCGGTCCTCTTGTCCAGCTCTTCCAATCGTTCTTCACCCGCAAAATAAACCCTCCGCGCTTTGTGACAACATCAAAGGAAGTAAGCGAGGCGTTGCGAGAACGCCTGACCGATTGGCCGAAGGAGCCGCAGCCTTACGGTATGGTACGCGCCGACAACGGCTTTATCATGACGGCAGAGCTGATTGCGAAGGAGCGCGTTCGTATTGAAGCCGAGCACGCCAAGGCTATGGCAGATTGCGCCAGCACGGGCGCTGAGGACGACAGCAGCAGCGAAAGCGAGTGAAGCGACGGCAACGCATGTCGTACTACGCCGCCGTGGGCTTTTGCTTGACGGCCGATGGGAAGCCCGCGGAGCAGAAGGATTTTGCGCTGCTATTCCCGGATGACCCTGGCATGCAGGCGATTGCTGCGCGCGTGTGTTCCTTGTACCTCGCGAACGAGGCGGCTAAGAGCAACGGCAGTAGCGTGTGTGGCGCGCCCGACGCTCTTAACGTATGCACGGAGCCGGCGCTGCAAACATTCGCGGATGTCATCAATACGTTCAACGCCGTAGCTCTGGATTGTGGTCTCGAATTTAACTCTCGTACCTGCAACATCCCGGGCTTCCAGCCCATTACGGCAAACAACCAGATCGACTTTGAGAACGCATATAATACCAACCAGGCCAACCTTGCAAACTTCTTGGTGAATCGTGGGGCTGCCAGTTGCCTCGCCGCTGGATGCTGCCGGGCAGTTGACATTGCGAGGCCTCAGTGCAGCAGCGGACCGGACCCAAACGTTCCCAACGGCAGCAACGACGCCACCGCTTGCTGGGCCGCGCAGCTTGGCCTTGCGGAGAACCAAGATCCTGGCGGAAGTGGGCCCCAAGTCATATGCGCAGAAAATTTTGCGCACATGCTTGGCCGCACGGCCGAAGTGGTAGCGGCAGCCGTAGGTATCAAGTGCTGCTGCAATGTCTCCACAAACAGTATTGGTGTCAGCCCGGCAGCTTCGTTGGCTGCAACGGTTACCGAACCCATGACATACTCGGACCCTAGAGGCGGCGGTAACGGGTTTGACGGAGCGGTGCAGTGTGCGTGCAATGACCCACGGAGCACTGGAATCAACTTGGGAGGAGTGTTTAACGAGTTGCTAAACCCACTATACCGCGCCCATATTAGTGCGTGCTCCTGTCCAACGGCCACGAGTCAGGTGAGCCAAGGTGCTGGCGCCACTGATCTGGTGTGCTCCGGTGCCGGAATTTGCAAGCTGACCCAAGGTGACGGTCCGGTCAGCTACGGACCAAATTCTCGCTTCCGCTATGCCGGCGGCAAATGCGTGTGCGCGCCAGGATACGTGGATGTGGATTGTGGTAGACTAGAGAAGGACAACTGCCCGATCAGCGCAAAGGTAAACGTCCCTGGGGTGGTCACGGGAGAGGCGTGTGGTGGCAACGGCACCTGCTCGTCATCCGAGACTTCGAACGGGTGCCTGTGCAACCCCGGATGGACTGGCGTTGCCTGTGACAGTCCCATCTGCATTGATACGAGCAAGGCCGGCAAAACGCCCAACTTGCAGCCCTGCAATGGGAACGGCACTTGCTTCTATGGCGTTTGCGACTGTCAGAGCGGATACACGGGTAGGTTTTGCGAGCGGCACGAAGACACGAACGGCGAAAGCGGCGGGGGCACAAACGGCGGACCGACAAACGGCGCGGGCGCACGTGGACAGAAGACGTCCGTCTTTAAGAAGAAGATTGCGTCCATCGCGATTGTGAGTGCGCTCACGATCGTCATGGTGGTGGCTGGCCTGTTTGCGTTTGGCGTCTTCCGGGCGCGCAAAAAGCGCTACGGCAAGGTACGTCGCTCGGTCGTGCGCCGGAGTGTACCATCAAAATGAGATGAACCTTCCGACAGTTTTTTGCAAGACAAACCGCAAGTTTAACTTGGGTCACTTTCGACACACATTCCCTCTCATGCTTGGTAGACGTTTGCGCGTAAAGGACTTGGCGGAGGGAAGGGAACGTACCCAATCCTGGCCTGGCCAGTGGTGTGATGAGAACTCATAAATACGGTTTGTCCCGGCTGTCCGGCCGCACCCAGGACCATCCACGGCGCCTACTCTTGGTACTGCAACGTAGCTGTAATTGACTGGAAGGGATATTGACTCTGGTCAACCTGGCTGCTGAATCCAAGGACGGAACCTGTTTTCGGACTTCCACAGTGTCCGCTAAGCGTGTCTTGTGAGTATTGGACCGGGCCCAGACCACTGCCGTAACCGCAATCGACGCTGCCAAAGGATTCATTCCGCGCGAGCGGTCCGCCGTACCAGAACATTTGGCAGTGACGAATTGCCACCGAGAAATCCAAGTTCACGAGATAGTTGAAGTCAAATTCCCCTTCGTACTCGGTGCATTCGGTGGTCAGGGCATCCCAGAGGTCTAAGAGCGGCCCGTCATAGTACTTTGCATCGCAAACCGGAAGTACGAAACGTCTCCGGCACCGTAACAGAACGTGGCAAATGCATCATTTGATTCGTGCAGCCCATGGCAAGTGTAGGCACAGCTAAAAAGACACCGTGTGCTTCTGATACTGTCATGTACTTGTCAACCGAGCCGCCGTTGGAGGATAGTACCCCGTTGCTGCCGTTCCTGCGGTTCGGCGAGATTGAGCTGTGTATTCCCGACGGGACGAGCGAAAAGCTTGACATTCCAAAGACGGCTACGTGCTACCGGTGGCACGGCGAGGAAGGCCACGGGGGTGTGTACCAGCATCGGGTGGTGCACAGAGGCGACTTTGAAGACGTTGTTTTGGAGAATGATATAAATCTGTCGGTACACACGATCTGCGACGTCAACAGCCCGCGATTCCCCGGGTCGGCCCTTCTCGTCGGCAACGATCTAAAGGTGCCCGCTCACGAGAAGACTGTGGATATTGTGGTGCAAAGCAGTGGCCGTGGTGAGCTGATAGTTGGGACACTGCGGTACCACTTCAGCAAGAAGCTCGGGTTCTTGGATGATTACTGGGATTGGATAAAGGAGACTGAGATGGAGAACATGCGTTAACTTGAACCAGCAAAACGCATCTGTGTGGACCTTCTCGTGTGCGCCACGAAATCTGTCATGCAAGTTCCATTCGAACGCTTTGCCATAGATCCCGCGGTTGACTTCTACGCGACTCGCATGGAGCGCGACGCCGAGCCTGCCCGCACCGATACCGTTGCCCACTCTGCCGCCGCCCGGGAGCTTGTCACGGTGGTGCTCGGAGGTCACGCAGCGTATCGCAGCTTCCTCGCCCGCAAGGACGGCGATGCCAACGAAGCACGTGGCCGTCTCAGGGCCGCGTGGCTGCTGGCGCACCGAGGCATGTCCGAAGGCACCGGCGTCACCATTGACGATTTGCTCAAAGACGGTGTCTCGGTTCGAGCCATGCTGGAACAGTCTGCGCACGACGGCATGGTGCCGCTGGTCACCACGGGACTTGCGTGCGTTGCAGGTGCGCAGCAGGCGGCGCTCGCCGACGCGCTCCTCGAACCTGGATATGACGCGTCGACGGGTCGCTGGAGGGCTTCGCGGATTCTTCCGTCCGTCAAAGCCGACCGAGAGCTTGATTTGGCGTCGCGACACCACGCCATGCACCCGGTTGAACCTCCAGAGGAACCGAAGCCACTCGCTGTTGTCGAGACGCTGCCTCCCGCGGCTCGTGCGTTGGCAGGCGGATCCAGGTCTTTGTTTGTGGGACGACTCGACACTGGAAGGCTCGGACGAGCTGTACGGCACGCAGATCCCGGTTTGTATCGCGAGATACTGAAGAAGGGCCTGGGCGTCGCCGGCAAAACCCTGGAAGACCAAGCCGAAGCACTGTGTCCTTCCTTCGTGGTTGCAGCAGCCGCAACTCGTCCTCCTTCGTGCGCGTGGACTCCTCGACTCGTCCGCGAGGCTCGGGCACGCTTGTCCTTGAATCCTGCGGAGCGCCTGCAGTACCAGGCTTGCTTTGCGCTGCTTCTTGAAGAGTGTCGCGGCTCGTTAGCCGAGCCGCGCTCTAGAGTGGTAGTGGCGTGCCGTGCTCTCGAGGCCGCGTGCCTTCTTGGACTGGACGCCGACGAGGGAACAGTGTCGGCCAGGGCCACGTGCGAAGACATTGTGCTCGCGTGCGAGACGCCATACCTGCGGGAGGAAGCGGATGCGCTCTTGTCTGCCATTGAGTCTCTCTCTGTGCACCTCTGCCTTTTTGGCGTTGGTGGCATGCAGCATAGGACGTACTTTGCCGCGACGGCCCTGCCAACTGCCATGATTCGGCGCCCGTACGTTCACGTAACCCGCGCAGCTGGAGCGCTGGTGCTTCGGGCCAAGGAAGGCCTTGGGGAGTCCGTCGCGGTTCCAGACGGCGACGCGCTCCGTGTTCGGGTGCCTCTTCACAGGGTCGAGTCCCCTCAGTCCTTCGAAGGCGTGGTTCAGAGCTTCCTGGCCTCCGATGGCGCCGTGTGGGTGTTCCGGGAGCCGTCGCTTTGGTGGCGGGACGGTGCGCCGGAGCGGGCCGTGTTAGCTAGAGCCGCGGCGGCAACCGCCCGGCTGGTGGTGCTGGCAGACGTCGACGACACGGCAGAAGAAGCACCCCTTCCGGCGGAGCGGTCGAGCGCGGCCGCGGCCGACGCCAAAGATGCGCTGCGTGCTTTGCTTGATGAAGCGGGGAAAGTCGCGGCGGCGACATCCACAACTCCAAAGACATGAGCGGCATTGCAGGACCTGGTGTGGCGGATCCCGACGTGGTCGAGGAAGGGGCGGCGCCGCCGGCCCACTCGTCGTACGCGTACATCAAGCTGCAGTCTGAGGAACCGCTGGAGATCGAGACCCCCGGGTGGACCATGGCGGACGAAGAAGTCGACGCCTTCATCGAACGGATCTAGACGGCACTGGAAGAGGTCGAGACAAGCTTGCTTGACCAGGCAACCGAAGCGGAGACGGAAGAGGTTCGCGGCAACATTGAGTGCTTCCGAAGCATCCTTGAGACGATTCGTCGAAGCAAGGCGAAGCAGCTCATCTTGCGTCGGTTGCTTGGCCGGTACCACAGGCACCGCGAGCAACGCTTCCAGGCAAGGGAGCGCCGCCTGGCCGTGTACACCGACGAGGACGCCGTGGCCTTTGAGAAGCAGCTGCATGCGATCCGAATCGAGTCCGTGCAGCTTATGGAGAACCTTCACGAGCGGATAGAGACGTACGAGCGCATTGTGGTGATCGAGTACGCCGTGCGCGTTCGTGAGAAGGATCTTGGGGTAGTGCGCGACGAAGGGGGCGGACTTCTGCAGGAGCATCCGGCGTTTGCCAGTGAGCAGGTGGGTCGGCTGAAGCAGACGCAGGCGGAGCTCCGCACGCTGCGAATCGCGGTGATTGGCAACTTGAAGGAGCTCATGGATGACGTACGATCCACAAGAGCTTTGGGCACGGCTTCCGCGGCGTCGTCGGGCTCGAAATGAAGCTTCCGCCAGTCCCGCTGGAGCAAGCGCTCCGCTTTGATTAGGCGACGGACCAGGAGTACCGCGCCGCCTTTGAGGGCGTTGCAACGCGGCCTCGGCGGGGCAACGAAACAACAACCGTCGAATCGGCGTCAGACCGCTCGTGGGTGCCCGGCTCGACCGGTGTGGATGTCTTTAACGGACGCGGGTGTGCCAAGCCCGGGTCGGAGCCCCTGTTCCTGTCTGCGCTTGCGCGCAAGTGGAACCTAAAGCCAGAGGTGTTGGCACCTCCGCCCAGTTACTCGCAGCAGGCTCACAGTGCGGATCCGAGGTGCGCGACGGTCAGCCGCCTGCAGATGGCGGCGGAGCAGCGGCCCAGCGACGCCCTGCACGGCAACCTGTGGGCCGTGGCCCAGCTCCACGACAAGTGCCTGGTACGCCCTCGGCCAAATTGGATTTTTTTAGCGGTCGGAGCCATTGCGGGAATCATTGGCGGTGTTGGCATCATTGCACAGATGGTGACGATCATTCGGCAGCAGAGCGCGTGCGACGTGAGCATTGTATACCTGGGGCTGACCCTATTTGCCAGCTGCCTGTGGCTGGCGTACGGGATTGGTTTGAACTTGGTTGTGCAGCGGCTGACGGGAGTTGCGGGCATTTTAATAGTTGGAATCATTATTGGACTCAAGGCGCACTACGACAAGGACCCGACGTGTTGGAAAAGCTGAGTAAACCATGCATGCCATCTTGGTTGCATAGTTGGTGTTTGTGGCATGCTGTTTTGGACTTTTGGTTATCGTGACTTGGGCAAATTTGACGCCAACTGTGTACATCGTCTCAGGTCTTTTGTTGCTTTGCATCACGTGTGTATTTGGGTACGGCTTCTACGCTGCGGCCCGCACTGGATTTGAATGCCTCGCAATAGGGGCCGGCCATAACCCTTGGTAAAAACGAAAAGTAAAACATGGCCGCCACCGTCAGCCTGCTCAAGCCCGAACAATTTTTCGCCAAAGAGAAGGTTTATTGCATCGCCCACATTGAGACGGAGGGGTCAATGTCAGGCGATACGGCCGTGTATCACGTGACACTAAAGAACGGTTCCACCATGCTGATCACCGCGCCGTACCTGGAAGATAGGGGGGAGACCGAATTCCAAGAATCGTTTGCTATAACTCGGGTCATGTACGCCATCAATCTCTCGGACGAAGACCTTCGTTGGTGCCCCGTGTGTGAGTGGTCGGACCGAGAAGTCTTCCGACCAACCGCCAAGGGAGAGGAGTACCTTCGACAACTTCAGGAAGTAGCAGAATAGGTGGACGAGTCATGAGTTAAACAACCGACGCTGCGCTTAATCAGAGTCGCAGAGCCTTCTCCTGAGTGCCCGCACGCATAGGATACCGCCACAAGTGGCTACGGATCCGACTGCGGTACCGATTGCAAATGCAATAGCTGAAAAAACAACTAATTCCGCCATCATTCTTCTTTTCCCGTTTACGTTGTTGTCATTCTCATTCGCTTCTCGTCCTCACGCGCCAGCTCGGCCGCTGCCGGGAATGCCTTCGCGTACGCACCCGCATCCTAAATCCATGGGGCTCGGAGGCGTGCTACGAGAGCAAACGAAGGAACCGAATCGGAAGAACTGCCTTCCTCTCGAGGTTCCAAAGGCGCCATCCATCCGGTGGCCGCAGCCACCACTTCCATCGGCGCTTCCTCTCCTTCCTCCGCCTCTTCTTCTTCGTCTGCACCGTTTGTACGCAAAAAACGGACGTCCGTGACAAATCCCTTCGGCCTCATTCCGGGCGCCTCTACGGCGCCGTCTTCTTCGTTCCCCAAGAGCGCCGGTGGTCCGGGACCCGGCCCGGTCTCGGCGGCGACGCTGGCGGCGTCGGGTTCTCGGGCGCCGTCATCAACGTCGGTGGTGTCGTACACGTGAGGATACACGCTCTTTAAATGCTCGCGCCACTTTACAACGCCGTCAAGAGGTACAGGCACCGTCCGAGCGTACTCCCCCGCTGCCGCTTCCTGCAGCGTCTTTGACAACCCAAAGACCAAGATTCCGGGTGCGTGGCCGTGTACCTGACGCTCCTACTTCATCATCTCTGTGGCGTGGCTCACTGTCCCGTCAGCGTCGCCCGTCAGCTCCCATTTGTCGTGCATCGGTACGGCGGTCCACGACTCTGGGTCCAGCGTGTGCTCAAGAGCCGCGACGGGCACGCCGTGTGACTTCTCTGCATGCCGCACCATGGCCACGATGGCAACGTCCATGACGACGACAGGTTCCACTTCGGGCTTGCTTCGAACGCTCAGCTCTCGTCCCACGGCCTCGGCCGTCTCCGGCGACATGGCTCGCATAAGCGCGCGAAGCAGAGGCTCCTAAGAGCGATACGCGAGCCACTGTACAGCCCGTGTCTGTCCTCCCGGCTGCGACTAGGCCCACGTTCCAATTAGATGCGCCAGCGCCCACGCATGCGGCTCCCTAAGTCGTGACAACGAGTCCTGTGCCGGGCCGGGGCTGAGGCCATCAACGCACCGGCGCGCCATGGCCAGGGGTGCAATGCCATGAGCCCAGGCTACGGCAAGAGAGTCGTCCGGGAAGGCGCAAGCAAGCGGAGCACCGTGCCCCTCTTCGATGTCGTCCGCAGAAGCCAGAGTAACACCCGCCTCCGACAGGAGTGTTGCAAGCGCCTTCCTTACCGCCGCAGCCAATCCCGGATCCTGCGCGTGCCCGCAGCACAGATACGCTTCTCGAGCCTTGGAGTCAATGACGACCGTTGCACGGTGGCACTGGTTGAGGTCCGAGAAGAGGAGCAGCACGGGCATGACTACAGACTTGGCTCCGCGGCGGTGCGCCCACTGAACGACTTCAACCGCTACACGGTTGATCGTGGCGGCACCCGTTGTTCTCATGCGCAGTTCCGGGTCCCGAACGTGAGACTCTACCTCGGCATCGAGAGAAGGAACGGTCAGGTGCGTGCGAAGCCCGCGCAGGGGAGCCTGGACCGGAACGTGCGGCGCGGCCCACAGCCGAACGACCGGCGTGACTGCAACTTCCCTGGACCATACCTCCGGCATCAGCAGGGCTCTCGCGCAGGCATCGGGGAAGGCTCGAAGCAGCGCCACGCCAAGCGCCACCGGCTTCACTTCCTGAATGTGAGAGAGGTGAAGGCCCACTCCCTCTGGGGCGTCCCGGTAAAATCCCGGGGGAAGAGCGCGGCCCAGCGGTGTGGTGCTTCCCGGAAGCGCGTGATGGTAGCGTCCGGCCTTGGCTGCAGAAGATGCTTGCCCCATGCGGGTAATTTCGCTTCCGATCAGAAGACTTCCCCCTCTGCCTTTGTGATTTGGTCCATGATGCTAGTCCGCAAAGACAGATACCAGGGGAAGTCTGTTTTGCGCACGTGCCGGAAGAAGTTGGTCAACCGGAGTGTTGACCCCGCCACCCAGCGGAAGCAGGCAATCTGTCCGTCGTCGTCGTGCAACTCCTAGAGCATGTCTTTGTCTTGCGTCTTGAGCTCTTTGGCGTACTTAGCTGCCTCTGCCTCTGCTTCTTCTTGGTCCTGGTCTAGGTGGTGCATGCCGGGTGATCCCGAGCGAAGCATGGCGATCTCCCAAACGTCGAGATGGATCGGATTCTCAAAGTCCCACCCGATGAACTCCTCGAACAGCTCTCGGTTCTCTTTGCAGCATATGACAACGGCCAGAACATCCATGGAACTTCGATTGTTTGTCTATGACTGCCACTCCCACTTCACTCTTCCGTCGTTGAGTCCGTGTCACCGAGTTCGGAATCGCCAGCGATGGCGCGTCGGAAGGCAAGCGGCATAAAGAGCGGGAAAAAGTCGGGAAGCATAAGCTTGAACTCTTCCATGCCAAGGGCATCCTTGGTCAACATGTCGGCCTTGAGCGTTCCTGTGGGCGGCAGCGGGCTCTAGAGCCGCGGGCCGGCCCATATGATTGGTTCGCCCACGATTTCTGCCGCCTGCTCCACAAAGGCTGGTACCACCGGCGCCAGGCTTACCATGACACGGATGCCAAGGTGTGGCATTCGTGCGCTGACCGCGAGAAGATGCTAGGCGCGAAGCGTCGGGTCAGAGACACGCGACATGGGCGGTGCCGGAGGATGCAGCTGCATCCCGCGCCCTGTGCCAACGTCTTTGCGGTGCGCTGGGCATGCTTCGTCCGCCGGCGTCGCGAGCCGGAGACTTGCAAAGTCTGATCTGCTGGACCAGAAGAGAACCTGGAATGCCGCGAGGCTCTCGTCCGCGAGGAGAAGGTGCGGCAGCGGCTGCTCGGGATGGAACTGCTTCCCCAGGCGCACGACGACCTGGAACGCTGCCGCCATCACTCGGTCCCGCTCCGTCTGTCCCACGTACGACTCAGGCGGGTGCGTTGCTCGCTTGGCGCGTGCCGCCGTTGCCTTCTCGGGGGCGGCAGGACAGAGCGCAATGGCCCTGCAGCCTACTTCAAGTGCCTACAACACCGCGTCTGTGCGGTCGGCGCACACGAACTTGCGCTTCCGCAGAGATTCAATTTGGACAGACTCGCGCCAAGCCGGGGGGACGAGCGAGGCGTCGATATGCCGTCGCTCGTCTTCGTCTGCTCCTTCCTCGCAAGCGGCCGCATCGATCGAGCTGTCGCCAAGGATATCGTCGACGAGCTTATCCGAGGCAAAGCCCATGCCATCATCGTCGTCCACAAAATTGAACGGGTTTGCGTTGTCCATGCTGCCGGACTTGGATAGTATTCAACATGTAAGGGGGAAATCCGCGAACAAGTCGGCGCATGTCGGCCAGTCACGGACTTCTGGCGTTCCTGCACCGCCGCACAGACGAAGCTCGCGCACCCGTGCGCGCCGAGACGGGACTGCCGCTTGGCCGTCCGGTCGGCCGGAGCCCCACCGAGACGGACTACAACCCTCCGAGCACCCTGGAGCCGCTGCTCTTGAATCCCGTCGCGATGCCTTTGTCGCAGCGACGGCACGAGATGCAGAAGCAGCTGAATCGGATGTTTGCACCCGGGTTTGCTGGCCCTTTGCCGCCGCACTCGTCCAAGCTGGCCAAACTGGCACAAGACTTTATTCTTGAATCTGCCGAGGCGCACGGCATTGTGGGCGGTAAGCGCATCCCGTAGCCGGCGTCCGACTTGCACTTGCCGGAAGATCCCGCGGCCGCTGCGGCGCACGCCTTACTTCTACTGCACGACACACGCGACGGTGCGGACCGCTACACCCGGGGTGCTCGGCTGCGGCCGGCGGTTGAGGCGATTTCGCTGTTTGGAGTGTTGGAAGGGCACCCAGCCTGGTTAGCGGGGCTTGCCGGGTCTACCCGTCCCGCAATGCCAGGACGGCTTGCCGCGAGACTTCGTGCCGAGGAATCGGTTTTGGCGCTGCACCTGGACCGGGTTCTGCGAGGACTTGCAGAGCGGCCTGAGGTCGCTCGCTCCCGGACGGCATCCAGGCAGCTTCTGGACGACTCAACGCACCACTTGGAGCTGTTGCGGATTCGTGTCGACTATGGGCATCCAAGGGCGACGGAGGGAACGTAGGCATCATGCCTTGAGCACACGGGGCACGGGAGCGGTCCTATTGCTGAGCGCTTCGTGCGAATGGTGGCTCGCGGACGGTTTGTTAAAGGACGCAGGCGTCTGCATTATGTGTAGGTGATTCCTCATCGGGTCTCTGCACGGGGCCGGGTCAAGACTCGGCCGGGCGGCATAGCTGCCCGCGATGCGCTTGCTTCGGGTGCAGCTGGCGGGGCCGAGAAGGCCGTTCGGCAAGCGCAGCGGAGGGCCGCAGCTCAGGTCCAGCCGTCGTTGCGTTTAACCACCGAAGCTGGGTCGGTTGGGAGAGCGGCCCCAGTCCAGGCCGCGGTGTGAGGGGGCTGACGAGGTGTGCTCGTGACAAGACATCGAGTCTGGGAGGAAACGGAAACGGCAGTACGCGAAGCCGAAACAAGAGAGAATGTCAGGTAATGGCAGCTTGGTGTCATCAGATTTATCGGCTGGAATACTTACATCCACCTCATCCGAAAAGTCTGCGGCAGCCGGAGGCTTGGGTGCAGAGACGCGGATTGGATAGCTGCAGCGCTTGCTCACATCTCTGAAGAACGCCAAAACGAATGGCGAGGCCGAAGCGGCAGTTGGCCGGATGGATGTCGACCTGCGAGACAAGCTGGCTGGTCAAAACGCAAACCGCGATACGGTGGACAAACGCTTTGTGACGGCGCTTCGCGACCTGAACCAGCTGCAGCGATCGCTTAAGACCCAGGGGCAGCTGCCGGGCAGCGGTGGGGGCGCTAGCGATGCCGTCACCGGCACCATGGTCACTCAGACGCTTGCCAACCTGGATGCCAACTTTGCCAAGTGTGCCGACTTTATGGACACGTTTATGCAAGAAGGCGGAGGAAGCCGTGCAAACTACGCCATCGGCGTCATTGAAGAACTGGTGCAGCAGTACCAGAACCTGAGTCGGGAGCGATTTAAGGCCGGAGTGCACGATAGGAAGCAAGCAATGGAAGTGGCGGCGGAGGCCTTCAAGAGCAGCGTGGAGGACCTGATTATGCAGTCAAGGGAGAGCGGGAAGGCACCGTCCGCAAGCTCAGTGTTTGGCAAAGTGCAGAAGAGTGGCGGACTTTTCAGCGGACTGTCGCGTCTGAACAGCGAGGGAGAATTGCCAAATTTCGACGCTGGCCACGTGGGTACCATTTAGACGGATCTCCTCCGCGCGCGCGTGTTGGGCACCGCGGTTGATTCCAACGGTGGCATTGTCTTTGCGCCCGTGTCTGGGCCGCAGGAAGATTCATCGGATTCAAATAGCAATTCGTCGTCAAGGCTTGCTTACTAGCTGGGGATAAGTGAGACTGACGTTGAGTCTCTGGGAATCAGCGCCGATACGGTTGCGGCCGTCAAACTGCAATCCGCGATTGCCAGTCGCGACCCGGAGATGGCGGCGCAGCAGAAGCGAGACGAGCAAGCTATCCTAGCGCTTCGCGCGGCTGCTCTGATCAAGAAGGCCTCTACTGCCACGTCGCAGAAGGAGCAGGACAAGATCATGGAGGGAGCCACCGCGCCCGTGCATATCGCGAGAGACTCGAAGATTATCGAGGAGAATCTGAGCAAACCTGAGATTTAGGATATGCTCAACGCCCAAAGCCTCGACCTGTACATGGAGCGCCTAGTGCATCACCTGCTTCGCAACACCACAGTTGACCTTGCCGGGTGCAAGCCATCTGAACTGTCGGTTGACTTTGATCATGACTTGTACAAAAAGACCCAGGGATCGCTCCGATTTGAACTGCGGCGCGGCGGCGAGACCGTGTCCCAAGTTATCATGCTGCACGGCAACGGGCCCGAAGTCTCGGCGAGGGACCGCGGCAAGAATCTGTTCCTGATGCCGATCCAGAGTCGGCTGAAGGCCAAGCAGGCAAGTCTGAATGACGCTTACAAATCGCTAATGAACGCTGTGCGCCAAGGGGCGACCGCAACCTGGAGTCGAAGCGACGAGAGCTTCCTCGCCGAGTCGTCCACCCGTGACACTGTGAGTGAGATCATGAAGAGCATCGGCGACGACACTGCCGAGGCAGACGACGTTCGTGGCTCCCTGGCACTGGGCGACCCAGTAGTGGCCTGGCCCCTAATTGCATTTGCGATTGCCCATCGCCAGACGCTCCGAGAGATTTGTGAGAAGTTCATGGTTGACCCCGGCGCTAACATGTTTGCCGTGTTTGAGGCGTTCCGCTAGAGAGGGAAGCTGAGCGGCAAGCTGAGTCACAAGGACAAGTAGGAACAAATCGTCTACGTGCGCGAGGCGATGCTGGATGATGTTCTGATTCCCGCCAAGCGGGCTTACCTCCGTTCTAAGCAGCGCCGCCAGCTGGCCTCGATCGCCAGGCAGGGCTACTGCAAGGAGATGGCGGTTTGCCACGGCATGGACAAGGAGCAGCTAGAGATGATCCACGTCGGGCAGACCTTGCTGCGCGAGGGCAGCAAGCCAGACGGACGACCTTTGGACATTGCGTGGGCATACATGGTCATCATGGCGCGCAACGCCGTGGCCGATATAATGAACGATACAGAGTTAGACGAGGACGAGCAGACGCCGCAGGAAGCTGCCTTTAGGGGCGTGGCGGAGATCTTGCACACGACGTCGCGGCTAGGTCTCTTCTCCCTGAACGCCATGCAAATGCTGCAGCAGATTCACAATGGGCGCCCCGATCTGCGCATGGCCGGGGCCAAGCTGACGAAGGAGCAAACAATCAAGCAGCAGGTGCATGCCGTCTTCGGCAAAGGGCCCACGGCAAACTCTGTCCTTGCTATGCTTCCCACCATGCAAGGAGCCGACGCCAGCATGGCCTACTACATCAACGATTCCATGGCCCATCTTTGGAGCTCTGTTCGCGGTAGCGACGGAGAGGTAATGGGGATCCGAGCTCTCATGGGCGTGATTGCCGGAGCCCTCGGACATTCGTTTGCTCACACAGATCTGGTTACAAAGCTTGCCACGACCGTGGACCAGGATGAACTCAAGAAGATCATGAAGGTGCTTCACCGATGCAATCCCGACGACGTCGACATGGACCCAATGATGGAGACGCTGCGAACCTCGCTTGGTCTGGTGCAGGCGACCGTGGCATAGGGCAGCGGTGCTCGATTCATGCTGGAGCGCGGGCAGAATGTCTTCCAAGTCCTCCTGGGCTCCACAGGGTACACCAAGTCCCGCACGCGCACCAAGCTCAACGCGCAGGCGATCATGGCGCACCTGAAGCAGAAGATGACAAACGACAAGATTCTCTCCGACCGCCTGGCTACGATTCAGAACGCGGGCCGTCTCTTTGAGGGGTTCACCCAGAACCAAGCCCGCGATTTTGTGGACGCGCTCGCGTACGGCATTCGTGCGTACGGCCGCAAAAACTATGCCTTTTTGCTCGACACGATCGACGACATGGCCATGAAAGAAGACCTGTTGCACTACTACCAGCTGCAAAGGGGACAGCGCAAACCCTACGAGTAGCGCATGCACTATGCCCGTTCTCGCGTGAATTAGCTGTTTATCAGCCGTATCGACGACCTCCCGAGGGAGCAGCAGGACAACGTCGTGAATGCCCTCCGGAACTCGGCTACGCAGCTGCTGGCAAGCGGCAACGACTTCCTGAAGGAGGCCGTCGGGCGCGCTGGCCACATGTGGAGGGATGCCCTTCGCGAGGGCACGTCTGGGCCCTTGTATAACATCCCCGCCAGGATGGCCTTGTTCCTGGTGCATTAGATCTACATGTCGAGGAACGACAAGGTCCGTCTGCACTTTGTGCGGTCGTTTGCCAGCGTGCTGAGACCTCGCAGCCTTCTTGTTCGGCCGACGCAGTCGGTGCGGAGCGTCGCCAAGGCTAGCACCAAGATTCAGGACCTGAGCGCGTACAAGCGTAAGCTCAACGAGCACGGTCGCTTGTTTGCGGAGATTGTGGCCAAAAGTGAGTACGTGCGCCCCGGAGACATCAGTGCGCTCTCGCGCGAGGGCCTCACCTTCCTGGACTCGGATCTTGGCGAGATGGTCCAGCAGCTGGAGGCCGCGATCCGCAGCGGCAGCACCAGCAAGCTCTCAGACGATCACTGCACCCTGTTAGTGGAGCTGGTGTACCCCACCCTCCAAAAGTACCACAGCAATGTGAAGCTATCCCAGGCCGAGTACAGCTACTTTCCTGCGGAGGCGGACTCGGCATCGCGCGCGATTGCAGGAAGTTCGACGAAGACGCCGACCGAGACACCGCCTCCGTCTTCCGCCGGCCGTGACCATCCCGGGAGCGCTACCCATGAGGTGAATCAGATTGTGGTGGAATACGTGGCGGACCGTGATGCCGACCTGGTGCGCACCATGACGTCCTCCAAAATTCTCGCTCGCGAGTTTCGTCGCATGGCGCTGGAGCTGCACTGGGGCCTGTAGTTTGTGACTGTGGGGTCGCTTGGAGACTTTATGCACAACACTTCCTTCCCTCGCGACGCTGAGCAGTACGACGATCATCTTGAAGGAACGTTTGACTTTGAGGCCGGGTTCATCTACAACACGTTAATTGGGCTTGGTAAGGATGGCAGACTGACACTGCCACTCATCGGAGATGCGGTCGAGGACATGAAGAAGTTTGAGATCAAGGACATCAGCGAGGCGCGCCGAAAAGTGTGGCCTCTAACGCCGGGACGGATGGCTCCGCCCGACACGTTTAGCGGCACCTTCTTTGACCCGAGGATGCTAGAGCGGCTCAGGGTTGATCTGTTGGAGCAAACAGGCCCGGAAGCCAAGGAAGCAGCCACGGCGCGGGCCACGCAGGACAAGCTGCAGATGCTTAACTTCAAAGGTTCCGAGATGAGGCCGGTCGCATAATGGAATGCAACGAACGAACTACGCTTTATTTTTATCACAAACACACTTGATTCTCATATTCAATCCACCAACTAGTGTCCACAATACCACCCCTGCCTCGCACACCCCAATGCTCGCATCTCCCGTCTGCTCCGTTCCACGTTCCCAGTTCGTCTCGTAAGTAGAGCGCAGCCCCTCCAAACGCCGCCTCGGCGGCAAAGGTAGACATCCCAGGGTAAGTAAGCCGTCGGTTCCATTCGTGCTCCAATCCGAGCGGTCTTTGCCACGTCCATCCGGCATCCCGAAGCGCAAAGAGGTCGTAGTAGCGCGCCTTGCAATCGACGCCGTTCGCTGCCACCCAAGAAGCTCTCGAAATCCACTAGGAACGGGCGTGGCAGAGTCCCAGTGGGTTCCACCCCTGCGGGAAGTCCGTGTCCATGACCAGCAGCCACCGGGAAGCCCCATCCAACTGGTCTGCTTCGCGCCTCGCACGATTCCGAAGCTCGGCCAGCCGCTCAGTTCGGTTGGCCGTCTGGATCGCTGGGGGCCATCCAAGGTTCAATGTGATCGCCCGCACCCGCTCGTCGACGTCGGACCACTGCCGCAGACGTGCCGCGGTTCGGTCTTTAGAGTCGTTCTCCACCACCACCAACCCGGTGTCCGGTCGACCAATCGCTAAGCGGATTCCCTGGACGGTTCTCTCCAAGAAGGGAAGGGTTGTCTCAAGATCGCGCGCAAGGCATGCAATCACCAATCCTTCTCGACGAAGCAGTCGGGCACCCCGGGCAGTGTCACGAACGAATTGATCATCCGTCGGTGCCTCGGGCCACGGCGCTTCGTGCAGCGGCAGCAGGTTGGGCCATGGTGGACGCTTTGGCAGGAGGCTGCCAGACGCCGCTAGCAGCAAACCATCGCCCCATATGCCTTGGTCACGGGCGCGCAGTCCAAGGCGCAGCGCTCCCATCAGCACGGCAACCACAAAGACCGCACCAGCCACGAGGGCCGCCACGGCAAACCGACCCATTCAGTCAATCTCCTTTTTAGCCTTTTTGATTTGCGCCGCCACCTTGGTGAGGCGCATGTCGGTCGGAACGCGGATCTTGGTGAGACCAATGGCGTGTCCTGACTTGGTAACAATCATTCGCTCCGGGTCTTCACCCTCCGAGACCACCTTGAACCCCTGCGGTACGAAGCGCTGCAGGTCGGCGGAATCGTCGTCGGCTGCGCTCCGACTTGCCGCCTCCTTCTCGTCTGCCGCTCGCTATGCGGCTTCCTTTGCCCGCAGCTTGTCGAGCTCCTTCTTACGTCGCACCTTCTCCGCTGCCGTGGGAGCGCCGAGCTGCGGACGTCCCTCGGTAAACAGATCCCTACGCGCGTATTGGTCGTGGAGCTGCCGCGCTCCGAGTCGCTGCACCATGTCGCAGACGTACTGGAAGTCGCCTCCCAACTGCACTTTGGGCCACCGTGGTATTTTGATTCCAGGGTTGTGTTCGTCCTCGACGAGCGGCGGATTGGCTCGGAAGAGCTTGATTTGATTCGTTAGAATGTTGGAAGTGTCTTGCGGGAACATGACCAGCTTCATAAAGTTTTTGGTGTAATACTGAAGCCAGTACTTGAACTCGGCGAACTTTGGGAAGATGGATTTGCCCCAGTACTTGTGAATTGTCTCGGCCTCGTCGTCCGGGCAAGCCGAGCAAATGACCATGGTGATGTTGGACCGCATCTCCTTTGGCAAGTACGACGCCGCCTGGTCAGCAACCAGCATGGTCATGTTAACGTGACGTCCAACCTTGCATATCTGTCGGATCGCCTTGGTCTTGAGTGTGGTTTGGTCGCCACCAGTCACATCGTCCATGATCACAAAAGGGTATCGCAAGTTCCGAAGAACCTCTTGCCCCACGTCGTCCTCGTCAATGTCTTCTTCGTTAACCCCCGACCGAATGAGATCGTCGATACGCTCCATCGTTTTATATTCCATCTAGTTGTTCAGGTACTCGATCAAACGTAACAATTTGTCTTCGCGGTACTCGCTGTGCACGCAGGCCTTAGGCATGATGCTCTTCAGCCACTTCCGCGAGGTTGTGGCCTTGGACATCCCCATCACAATATCGGGCCGCAGTGGGTGCTTGGAACGTCCTGGCGGTGGGCGACGGGTCTTGTGGTCCTAATCAACGGCAATTTGTGCCATTCCCCACGACTTGCCCGACTGCGTCGGTCCGTGAAAAAAACAAAAAGTTCCCTTTGGAAGGGGACCCCGAAGCATCTCGAATGGTGCCAGAGGACCCCAAGGCTTGTATCGCCACGCACCGACGTCAATGCTGCGGTAGATGGACTTCTTCTTTTGGTTTATCTCCTTCTCAGATAAACCAGCAAACTCTTTATCGTGCATGGTTTGAATCAACTCTTCGTTCAGGTAGTCATCAAGCTTGCCGCTTCCGCCGCCTCCTGTGGCTGCCATGTCGGGTCCGGTTTTCCGCCCACCCAGCCGGCGGCGACGGCGGCCTCGGCCGACGGGCACCGAAGTTCTTGCCAGGGATTCAAGATGGCGCTGCGTTCATACGCCGCCTCCATCATCTCCATGCACAAGATTCGGAACGCAAGCACCCGCACGCGCTCCCGGTCCAGATGGTTCTGTTCGGCGTTCTTCCCAGCCGGGGCGACCGCCTCCACCTCCTTCTACTCTTCCAGCATCTTGCGCTGCGCCTACGACGGCTTCATGCCGTCAAACGCCGTCAGCGGCAATTGCTTCCGGTCAGATCCTCCGATTCGGGTCGCCTGCCACGACTGCTTCTGCACCGAGAGGTCGCTTGCAAAGTGCTCGGCCGGCATCGCCACAGCCGTGGGAAGATCGCCCACTACCTTGCTGACGCGCTTGCGCACCTCGCGCAGCGAGTCTGTCCCTGTCTCCGCGAGCGCCGCCAAGACTCGAAGAAGAGGGCGGATGCGGCCGTCGCCAAATGGACCCACGGTGCCCTCGAGCTCGTCCGGGCACTGCTCAAAGGCCTTGGCGGCAACGAACGCGCGCGCCTGCCCGTACGACACGGCAGCGTCCGTCCGAACCTCGTCTTCGGCCCGCTTAAACTGCGAGCGACGAACCGTTGCCATGGCCGTTGCAAGAGGGCTGGGGTCGGCAATGAACTGCACCAAGTAAGCTCGTACCGGAAGCGCGTTGGCCTGCACCGCATCATCATCCTCGTCTTTGCTGTCCTCCTCGTCGTGATCTTCGTCGCCGGGGTCCTCCTTCTTCTTCTCCTCCTCCAAGGTCAAGTCGCCATCGTCGTCTTTGCTCTCAACCAACTCTGTCTCGGCTTGCTTCTCTTCTTTGGACAAAGCTTCCTTCTTGGAAGTTCCTTCCGTCGTGGAAGCTTCGTCTCTGCCGAGCAGGTACCGGAGGTCACGCGCGTCAATGGTGCTGCAAAACTCGCGAAAGTACAGGTCACCCGAGGGAGCCAGCTTTTGCCATACCGCTTTGGGGAATCCGGTTGGCGCCACGGCGTCACCCGCGCCAGGGGTCTTGATCTCGGCTCGCTGTGCCTCGATACAATTCCTCTGCAGCTCACATCGCTTTGCCTCGTACTTGCGGAACGCCTCGTGCCGCTCGCACACGTACTCGAGGTGCTCCTGCAGCTTGCCGCGCTCTCCGGATTCGTCCGGTCCCGGTACCGGAATCGTTTTGCCAATCTCTGCCACGTGCCACTATACTACCGGACGCGACGCGGGATTGGGTCGGCGCTGCAGTGCAGATGCCATTCGGAAGGCATCGTCAAGGCACTCGAAAGATGCAGCGAGCTTGATTAGGGGCGCGTTGCACGGATCTTCCTGGCAGTAGTGTGCCACTCCGAGCACCACAAACCGTGCCCGCGTCTCCACTTCGGGCCCCGCCATGGCTTTCCGCAGATCTTCCGCGGGAAGACGGGCCGTTAGCGCGGCGGATGTCTCAAATTGTGCACGGTCCGACGGTACTCCATTCATGAGCGAAATTCGCAATGGCCTCCACTTCATTTGGAGCGGGAGCGACCAAGTCGGGCGGTGTCGTCGCGCAAGTCGTGACGGCGGTGGAGGCGCACGCCACTCAGCGGCTCAGAGCGCACCTGGAGAGAAGTGTTCGGGGAACCCGGCGCTCCGACGTGCCACTGCTTCGCCCAACATGGATCGCGGACGAGCTGCTGGCGTGCCCTTCACCCGAGCCTGCCTTCTTCGCTCACTGCCTGTCTCAGCTCAAAGCAGAGGACGAAGGAGCCGAAGTGTACTGGGCCGGAACCGCGGCACCGTGCCTGGATGGGTGCTTTGCTCTAAAGAGCGTCCCAGGAATCCGGGGACGCATCTCGAACGCCAAGGCGTGGTCGGGACGGTCCGAGTTGGAGATGCCAATCGTCATATTCCGTTGCCCTGTCGCGCCATCCCAGGCTCGACGGGAAGCAGCGCTGGTCAGGTGCCTGCACTTTGTTATGCCAGAGGCACCACACGACGACTCGGGCGGAGTTCGTGAGCTGAGCCTTGAGCTAGACGTGAACGAAGGTTTGGTCTGACGACGTGGTGAAAGAATACAAGTAGGTCGATGGAGCCCGCCGTAGCGCGCAACGAAGACGAGGAGCAGGGGGACGACGATTGCCGGATTCCCTGCATCATTTGCTTAGACGCGGTGGATTAGTCAAGCGAAGGAGTTCAAACGCTGCCTTGCCTGCACTGCTTCCACGGCTCGTGTCTGCGAGAGTGGGAACAACAACAGCTGCGCGGACACGAGACCGACGCCGGAACGTTCCGAGGCTTCCGTTGCGTGCGATGCCAGCGATGGTACATGTACAACGCCACCGGAGCGCCCATGATGCTAGCGGACGCGAGCAACCGATTCGGTCCGCCCGAGCCAGAGCAAGAGGCCCAGCCGGAGCCACGAGGCAGGCTTCGCCGCGCGTTAGGACGGCGTTCTGACTGGGACGAGTTGGATTTGGACGACGAGGCCGACGACGAGTTTGCGGCAGACTGGGATGTGACAAATGCGTGGGTGATAGCAATGGCCTTTGCTATGGTGATTATGACATGGAACTATCAGATGTGATCAAAGTGGCACGCTTCGTGTCCACGAGAACTGTCCCCTCCAATCCCGTCATGTCGGCACTGTCAGAGGCTTCCCGATCCATGAATGCAACCTCGCCCTTAGACCCGTCCACATGCTTCCTCGCGCACCTCCACCGCTTGCCATCGAGCGTGATGACCACGACGGGCATTTTAAAATACCACAAAGAAAAGCAGCATCAGTATATACTACACAAGCAACGCACCCTCGGCATTCTGCTAGAATTGTTGCAGTGTATTTTGCCGCAGGATGCCAGCGTTCCATGGAATCTAAAGTATTGTTCACAGTCAGCGCACACCTTGGTGACAGTGCCGGACACGCTTCTGACACGGCGCGCGTTGAACGCGCTGTCCAACTGAGCCGCGATGAAGAGAAGAAGGCAGAGACGGAAGGAAAAGTTGCAGCGGGAGGGGGTGGAGGTATGTAATACATATTTAAGGACCTTCGTGCATCATGGCGTACCCAATCAGCGCCATTCCGTTTGCAACCTACGATCCCCATCCCTTTGCCGCGTCGACCGCCTGCTTTGCGGCCGGACACTGGTCCAAGGCCGCGCTCGCCATTGCACCGGACCGCTGCAACTCCGTTTTGATTGCCTCGCCCGCTTCCTTCCCCGTGGCCCCATACGCGACGACTTCGGGGGAGATTCCGTGCGCGGCCACGGCGTCCTGCACGGCTTTGACCGCATCTTCCCCTCGGCGCATCGCCCGCGTCCGAGCCCGCTCGCACCGGTCTCCGGCTCCTTGCACGATTGCGTGCAGCGCCGCCGACTGCGCACAGTCCTTGACTGCGTGCGCAAAGGTAAGGCCAAGCCGGAAAGCCTCATTCCCGGCCCGAGCGTTGGGCGTGTGTGCCGACTGCAGCGCCGCCACTTCTTCCGCTCCGATGATTCCATCTTGCACGCCAGCGGCCGCGGGGTCGAGCAAACTAGATTGCTACATGGACGGAGGCTCGTCCCGTCGTTTCGCCTTTGTTGTCATAGCTCTTCGTCCTACTCCCGGAGTTCCGGAATCTCTCGACGTGCTGCTGCCTCGAGGCGGCGTGGCTCCCCGGGCGGTTCTGCCAGCCTTCCCTTGGCCTGATGAGGCTTTGGACGCTGCAACCAAAGCCCTCGGAGGTGCGTCGTGCAGGCTGCGGACACTTGACGGAGAGACACGAGCAATTGTTGTCGACCTTTGCCAGTCTCCAGACCCACACTCTCGTCGGCCAAACCTCTGGGTTCCTCTCCATGAAGTGCTTGCCAATCGCGGACCCTGGACCGACACATCAGTACAAGACACCGCCGCGGTGTCTTCCGTTTGCCGCATCTTTGACCGGTTGGCTCTCAGTGCGCAGCCCACCGAGGCACCAATGCGCGTCTTATATCACGGCACGAGTTCCGAGGAAGCTGCTCGTTCCATTCTGGCGACAGGGCTGCGGAAGTCGGCGCACGGCATGTTTGGTCCGGTCGCGTATCTCGCATCCTTCCGCAAGGCCTCCCGCTTCGCCCTGTGGGACCAAGAATGGAAGCCGCGGCGCGACCCGTGGGTGGTGCGGTGCATGGCCCGACTCGGTCCGCGAGTTGTGCGCAACGTGGTGGACCCAAAGGAGTCGGATCCCTGCTGCAAGTGCACTCAGTGTCGACGACAACCCACGGGCAAGGGCTAGTACGGGAATTGGAAGAAGCACCGCATGCTCGATCATCTGGGGGCGTGGCAAACGAGTGGTGATGTGCTCCACATCCGGCCAGCGGAACACATCACGAAGGAAGACGAGTGGGCCTTCAGCGACCCTTTGACCCAGATCGTTCCGATCGATGCGATGCCGCTTCGGGCCGCCGCTGGACTGATGGATCGCGAGGCCCCGAGGGAGCTGGCGTCGAGCGACCGCCGCTGGCTGACCCGCGCGCAGAAGCTCGGTGCTCTTTGGATGGATGCCGGCCCCCCGAGCGGGATGATACCGAGCCCACCCGGGAGCCCGATGCCGGCGAGCGCCTTTGCTTCTTCAGGCGCAACACGGTGGGACCGGGCTGCCGCGGGCGCGGGGGACCTGGCCGCTACATCGGCTGGCCCGCGGCGGTCTCGCTGGGGACCATCGACCGCCCCCGCGCTGGCGGCTCCTCATCATACTTTACGCGGATCTGGCGGCGGTCAATCAGGCGAGTCGGGTCTCGTTGCATCGCGTCCACCATTTGGCCCACCTTTTGGCTGAGGCTCAGCAGCTCGTCCCGGGGCACCGCGGCAAGAGAGGTCTTGTTAAACTCCCCTTTGCACATGGTGGGGTGATGGCGGTTGAGGTGACGTTCCAACACCTTGATGCAAGCTTCCTCGAGTGCCTTCTTGTTAATCTTTGGCATCTTGGGTTCTTGAACAACGAGCTCGACCGTGCCCTTGCGACCATCATCCAGCCTGACTGGAACTTGGAGATTGTGCAACGGCTATGTCGTCACAATCTCACGTTCGGCCGCCTTCTGAGTGTCGCGTTTGGTCTTGATCAGCCCGCTCTTGGCGCTTCTCCACGCGCTCAAATTCTTCCGGTACTCCATTCGTGTTTTGACGAACGTCCTGACGTGCTGCTTCTCGTGGCTTCCCAGATCCGCCACTTGGACGGTCCTTCTGGGCGCCGGAACGCGTCCCTGCTTCTTCCCCTGCTTGCCTCCACCGCCGCCCGCCGCCGCCGTCGCAGCCGGTTCGGCCGACCATGGCTTAAGAAGCAGTCGAGGAGGACCGGGTTTGATCATTCGTCGGTGCAGCAGCCCCGCCAATCGCAGCCCCAGCCCACAGTGATTGGGAATCCCGAGCGAATACGCGTCCGGGTCATACGCCGATGCCGCGTGGTCTCGGCCCGTGCCGGATGCGGTGCTTGTGCAATCGTCGTCACTGGAGATGGCACTCATTTGAAAGTGTGGGAATGACAGCGCAGGAGTGGCTGCAGGAGAAGCTGTCCCTTCCGGCGGCAGCGGCTTTGCTTGCCGTTGTTGCGGTTCTTCTTGTGTCAATCCTCGCCGCTGTGTCGCGCGACCCAACGCTGTCCCGGCCTCGTATCGTTGCCGGACGACGAGTGTCGAGCCTTGTCGCCGCAGCAAAGCTAGTCAGCGACGGCAAGACAAACGAGGCGGCACGCAGCCTGAACGTGAGCCGCGGACGTGTATCGGCAAACCGAGCACTTGGCTGGGTGGACGCCGCGGTCATGGAAGCCGGGGGGGACGTATCCCTGGTTAGTCGGGAGAGCAGCGTTGATGTCGAGGCCCTGTTGCATAACCTTGCCACACGGTCGAACTGAAACCTCTGCCGCAATGCTTCCTGACTAGCGAACCGCCTTGTACCTGAATGCGCTCGTCGGTGCCCTTGGGGTAGACCGGCTGGCGTCAGGCGATCTGCTCGGCGGCTTCATCAAGCTGCTTCTGTTCGTTCTCATCATGCCGCTGGCAGTGATCTGGAACCTGATTGACTTTGTGTACCTCTTGGTGACCGATCAGTTCTTCGTCGGGCCTCGCAAGGAGTGGAAGGCCATCAAACCATCGCAGCTTCGAGCCGCCAAGATTGGGGCAGGAATCGTGTGGTTCGTGCTGTTTGCGCTTGCGGTCGTCGCCACGCTGCTGGTAAGCTCTGCCGTATACCGTCCCATCAGGGAAAATTCGTCCAGCACCGTCAGTGGCTCTTCGGGCACGGCTCTTCCCGACGACGAGGCAGTCCCTGTCGTCCTGAGTGATGCCGAGAGGTAGAAGCTGCAGCCCGCCGAGGTAGTGTTGGTGCCCAAGCCTGATGTGGTGATGGCCGAACCCGACCACGCAGAAGAAGTCGTGGAAAAAGAGACCCCGACGGAGACGGTTGCGGAGGCAGTGGCCGTGCCATTGCACCGCGTGCGGCTTCCAGTTCCGGAAGATCGTCACAACGACCAAAAAGCGGACCAGGAAGACCCCTTCTCATTTGAGACTTCGCACGTGGTAGCATAGGACGAGGAGGCAGTGCACCGGCAGCAGCGAGAAGCCGCCGAGTTGGACGCGGCCATGCAAGCCATTCAACAGAATCGCGTGTTTTGAGGAATTCGATGTCACAACAATCCATTGCTCCACGAAGGAACCTTGATCTGCACCATAGAATGCGCGTCGTAGCCCATCATTACCACGTATGCGTCCTTCTTCATATTGCACCCATACACGTGCATCATTACCCGCCCAATCATTTCACGCAACCCGTCAGCCGTGGTTTTGTCGTCAGTGCTTGTGGTGGTATCTGCAAACCACGCCCCCGAGCTCTGCGCCTCGCGGCAAAGATGCACTATTCCTTCGTGGTCGGTGATGTCCGTAATGCGATCCCCTACGTTCAGGAGCAGTTGCGTATCATCCCGTCGCCCGTCGTACCGGCGTGCAATCCCTCGCAGCCTCGTTTTGGCGTCCAGTTGCGTTTCGCGCGTTTTGCTCGGATCCATCATGCCCAGGGAGAACGGGACGACGCCGACCTCTCCGAGGTCACGGCGCGTCGTGGCACGGTTGTGCGCCGACTCTGGCCGCGCAGTGACCATGTGCACTCGCTTGCACCCGTGCTCCTCGGCGAGACGCAGGAATCGGAAGTGTTCTGGGAGCGGCGCCACCACTTTGCCCGGTTGCGCTCCCACGGCAACGGCATCGCTCGGAGCCAGCAGCTGAAGCAGTGTCCCGTCGATATCAAACACAGACCCCGTCGCCGTGCGGCCTGCGAGCAAAATCTTGGCTGCCTTGACTGCTTGGGCCGCCGTCTCGCAGACGAGTCCGAGTCGAGCGGACATGACGCCAGCGCCTCCCGTTTTGTGGTACACGCCCAGATCTGTGACTTGCTTCAAAATGGTCATGGCCATGCTGTCGGGATTTGTCCGCGCAGGCGTGCGGGAGATTGGACGCGCCGCCACGCTGGACCCGGAAGCAAACGGAGTGGCACGAGCTGCCGTTGGCGGAATGGCGGCGGTCGGTGGCATGTTCGGCATGATGGAGCTGGACGGCCTTCGAGTACGGCAAATCGCCAAAGACGACCTCGGGGACGAGCTGCCGGAAAGTGTGTGGGCAAACGAAGAGTTTGCGGAGGTTTTCCGCGAGTTCAAGCCACCACGGGGATCCGAACGATCCGTGGTGGTGGCGTACCGAATGGCTGGACAAACCCTTGGGCAGTTGCAAGAGCTTGCGGCCGTTGTGCTTGACGCTACGCCGGCTCAGCTCACCCGTGTCGATGCCATTGACGTGGCCATCACTTTGCGCGAACTTCTAGAACAGTTCCGGACTACGTGGACGGTGTTCCTGCTTCGCATGGAGCACCACGCCGTGGAGGACACGTACGGTATGGAGATGGAAGAGCTGGACCAGCTGGTTCCCGTAATCGATCCCAAGCCATTCCGTGGCCTGCGGAAGCGGGCCGCAAAAGGTAAGCGCGCGCCCAAAGACACGCACGGAAAGTGGGCGACCCAGCACGCCCTGTTGCTGCAAAGAATGCATGAGATAAGTGTTGGTGCCATGCTTCCACAACCAATGTCTGAGGAGCTCGTGCAGCTTAGTTTTTAGCTGCTGGAGCAGGTGTTGATGATCATAAACCAGGCGGAGGAGCATCTCATGGACACGACAACCGCAGTGCACTGCGCTGTCGCCGACGGCATTGCGTGGTGCGATGAAGACGGAATGAAAGAGCTGCCGGAGTTCGAGCTTGGAGATTTGGATGAAGACATTGCTGGCATGGCGGGCGACGCGAGGGGTCCGCTGCTAGACGACGGCTTTGATCCCGAGACGTTTGGTGTGACTTGAGCATTGTACCGAACAGCATAAAAAGCATCACTTCTCTTCTTGGGCAATGCGCATCACATCCCGTCCCCGCCAATCTGCCCGAATATTGCTGACGCTTGCGCGGCCAAGTCCTCCGCTGTCTTGGGCGGCGGCGGCTTGGCCGAAGCAGCATCGTGTGGTCCTGCAGCACCCCCGTCACCGGCTCCCTCCTCCAGCTACCCCTGACGAAAGCAAGCAAATATCACGCTGCCGTGCTGGCTGTGGTCGGTTGACGTGCGAATGCCGACCTTGAACACAATCTCCGTGGCCTCCTTGACCGGCTCGCGGATGCTCTTGGGCTGCGTCTCCGTGGCAAAGTGAAAGCGACCACCCATAACCTGCGCCAGCTGCATGAACGGAAGCAGGGCCTTCATGCTAACGACGTACCGCAGGGTTTGTACGCCGTGTCGGTCCACTAGCCGACCCTGCTCTTCCGCCGACAGCCCTCGAAGCGCCTGCTGCACCACGTAGCAGAACGGATTGCCCTTGGCGGACGTAAACATGTGTGACAGTGTAATCAGGCGGTTCGACGTCGTGGACGCGTCGCCCACGCCTTGCAGCACCAGCATAGCAAGGTCCTGGTCCTGGCTGCGCTTGTAGCCCTCCATGTCCGCGTCGCTCCTCGCGGAGGCCGGCACCTTGTCCTTCGGCACGTATCCAAGAATAAACGCCATGTCCTTGACGTCCTGCGCGCAGAACTTGACGAAGTCTGTCATTGGATCTTGCTGTGGCTTCACACCAACCCCCATCGTGTACGGGCGAGATCCGTACGAGTCGAGAAGATCGGACGCTTCGACCACGTCTTCCTCGTGACTCGATCCGTCCCGCGCCTCAAGTAAGTCGATCCGAAGGATGATGGCCACAGCGGCGTCGTCCATGTCACCGGCCCCGGTTACTTCAAGGAAGTTGTCTTCGGCGTTGCGTCGCGTAATGACAATCTCTTCGTGCTTTGACGACAGGTGGGTGATCGCCCGGCACAGCTGTCCGAGGTCGATCCCCACGACCATGGGCTCACCGGTACATGAGGTCGCGCTGCACGGCCACACGATACGCCCAACCATACTGATGCTGAGGTCCAGAGGGGCGACGAGCTCAAAGCGCGGCTCGGGGTCGAAGAATACTCGCAGAATCATGATGGATTTCGAGCCTGGAGCGTCGGAGCCCCGCAGCGCCACGTGCGCTCGAGAGAGATACTCCTTAAGGTGCTTGATGGCCATCAGGCGGACTGTTGTATCGTAGGCCGAGTCGTTGCTCGTGTTCTGCATGTTCTTAGCGATTTCGGCCGTCATGTTGTTGCTTGCATCTCCCTCTTCGGGAAGTTCCATGCCACCGAGTGCAGCGTCTTGCATTGTGTCAATATCGGTTGGTCCTTCTGCCGTGCTGTGATCCATCACGTCTTCCGGCCCGAGGCCTCCGGCACCGGACAGCGGCTCGGCGGAGGACGAGGTCAAGGATGCACCCGCTGACTCGACGACGCGTTCCGCCACAAGAAGGTCCAGGTCGAGGTCTTCCAGACCCTGCATGTCTTCCTATTCGTCTTCTTCCGCCCGTAGCTTCTTAGAGGCAGGCAGCGATGTATCTCCGTCCGCCTCTCGCTGTCGTTTGCCGCCGGCAGCCGCTGACTTCCCTCCACGCCGTCCTCTCTTCATCATTTGGCTCATCATGTCAATCCGGCCGCTGACAAGCTCAGGCATGCAATGGTACCACCCAAGAGTGGCAGCGAGACTTTGCTTCGATGAAACGGTGATGCACTGTGTCGCGGAGAGTGCGCTCGGAGTGGCCACGGCTCCTCGACGAGCCGTGCCGGAGACGAGCCGCGGCAACGTTCGCTCGAGTTCTTTGGGGCTGTCGCCGTGGCAGTGGGTCCTGCGCACGGTTGGGTGGCGTATTATGCAGATCTGCCTTGTTCTTTTGGTGTCACACGCCGTCGTCAGCATTGTGACTGGCGCCGGGAATTGGAGCGCTTGGGACGACGGGGACACGACGGTGCCCGGGCACGTTGAGATTCGCAAGGCACTCCGTGGCACGCCTCATTCGGCCGCTTTAGATCAGCCCAGAGAGATTGATAGCCTGATCGAGATGTACATGGGACCACAGGCCACGCCAAACGATGCCGTGCGAGCCGTGCACGACTTCCTCAGTCCGGGGCGGGTTTGGCAGATGGACGACATTCCTGCGCTCCAGCGCTTCCCACACGGCGTGCGCCGCGCCTCCGAAGTCGTGCAGCGACGCATGTATCGGGATCGAGCGGCGGTCGCGGTGGCTTCGCAGCAGCCGGCCGCTTTGCCGTTGGCTTCTTCTGTCGACGCTTCTGGGCTCCCTTCCTCGTTCGGCGCTTCGCTCGGTCGGCCACGGTCTCCGTTGTCGAGGGAGGAGAAGAGGATGCGAGCGTACGCGGCGTATCTTCGTCGGTCTCGGCCATCGCGCCTGCTCGGGATGAAGAAGAAGACGCAGACGGAGGAGGCGGCTGCGGTGGAGCCGGAGCACGGGGACAGCCCCTGAATCCCCAATAGGCATCGGGATTAAGGATCGAGTCAGCGTCCGGCCGATGCTTCCAAACCTGTCTGGTTTGACGACCTCGTTTTGGCTGCCCAGACTTTATCTTGACGTTCGTTCGCTCAAGAAGCCGCAGCAGCTCAGCCCAGCGGACGTGGTTGGGCACTGGCTTGTTGCCGATGGTTCTCCAGAAGCTCCGCTCCCACTGTGGCGCCAGCTTATTGATCATGGGGACGGTTGTTTTGTGATGCCTGATCTCAACGGTGCAAAGTCGCAGATCGTCGTGCGGCAATTGGAAGCCTCCCATCTTTTTGACTTCGTCTGCGGACATTGTGTCGAGTACCGCGCGCCGCATGAGCCACAGCACGCACTCGACTACTTCGCTGGCGCCTCGGTCGTACTGCAGCTCTCTCGGATCGAATCTGGTTCCACGAGGCCAGAAGTCAAGGACCGTCTCTGGCTGGTCCTGGTCCCACCAACGGATCACAGACCGCCCGCAGCGTCGTGCCGGCTCGAGCACGATGTGCAGCTCCGGCATCACGCTTTCCACCCGAAATCCTTTTGCATGCGGTACCTACAGGAGCTCACTGGGGGAAGCTTCCCTGCGTCCGCCGTTCTACTCGGCGCTTGCCTGGTCATTGTCTCGGTCGTGCTCCCGTTGCCTCTTCGCATGTACGCCTGCGTTGCCGGACTCGTGATTTTGCTCGGGGCGGTGGTGGTGGCCCTGGATTCGATGCGCAACGACGTATCGAGCAAGGAGACGCACAAGAAGACGAAGAAAACACAGAACGAAAAACCGTCGGGTTCGACTGTGGACACGAGCTTTGACGAGCTTGATCGAGTCTTCCCTCCAAAGGCGGACTGAGTTTGGCCGACTTGTCGTTGCGAGATGGTTCGACGCACATCATCGCACCGAAAGAATTTAATGGATGGGATCGCCAAGCTCCTTGAAGCTGCGGGGTCTGACGATGGACTCGGTGCGAGCGAAGACATGTTTGAGCCAGACCGGGCGACGGTTGTGCTGCCGGAGGACGTGAGCCAATCGTTGAGCAACATTGTCCGGCGGGCGTTCCAGCAGGCTCGTGCTCGCGGCGTGACCAAGGTGGTGTTTGATATGACTTCTCGCGGGGGCGAAGCCGATCACATGGACGTTGTTCTGAGCGAGTTTGAGGCCTGGAAGGCTAGGAAGGGCCACAAGGTAGTTGTTGTTGTGCGAGGCATGTGCGCGAGTGCCGGCATCCTCATGCTAGCGCTCGCTTCGCCCGGATACAGGATTGCGGTGCCGTTTACCAAGTTTTTGATCCACGCGGCGTACACTGGGCAGGCGATTGGCCGTGTCAACGCGCAGGCGGAGCGCGAGGCCAAGTGGCATTAGTTCTGTACACGTGAGGCGTTTGCGCGGATCGAGCGAGCCACCGGGCGTCCGCTCGGGTTTTTTGAGAAGCTCTTGCACAAGGGCGCGCAGGGGCAGGACCTTAACCTCGACTGCAAACGCGCGCAGCAGCTTGGTTTGGTCGATGTCATTGGGTACCCCCGCTTTGAGACTCGCACGATCACCGTGGTCCGGTGTAGCGTGTTTGTGAACGAGAAGTAGTATGAGCCGTCAGTGGGAACCGGCCGCATTGATGACCACAAAGAGTGCCGGCGTGCGATGGTGCGCTTCGTGAGCAAAGACATTGACGCCGAGTACAAGGCGAAGGGAGCTGCCAAGAAGACAGACGAAGACGAGAGTGACGAGGACAATGAAGATGACGATGATGAGGACGACGACGAAGAAGTCGCGGCCTCACGGAAGAAGGATAAGAAGGATACACGGAAGAAGGCGGTGAAGCGATCAAGGAAGCGAGCACGGCCCATGTCTTAGGATGCTGCGGCGCCAAGCCGCAAGATTGCCCGCAAGGAAGCAGATGGCGCTGCAATCACTGAGTCTTTGGAGCCTAGCGCACCGGTTTGAGATCTAGCAGCCGTAGCTTCGCGCGCAGCACGGCCAACTCGGTGGCGTCTCGCTTGCTCGTTCGCTTGGATGTTCGTGTCAGCATCGCAGCAGCAATACCTGAAGCCAGCAAACCGAACACGACCCCAATGGACACGGTCAGTGCGGGAACTTTGCCCATGTGCAGTTTCGACTCTGAGTATGATTCCGAAACGTGAATCGTTGATGTCATCCATGTACTCCTCGTCCGTGTACAAGCACGCCGTTCCCGGCAGCAGCCACAGCGCTTACGGTCATTATCACAAAGGTACCTTTGCATCGACTCGTCGGCCGCACTGGAGCGTGCACGTTCCGACTGGCCTCGTCTTCCTGGTGGCGCTCGCCGGCCTGATTGTTGCGTGCTTGGCCATGCGCCGTGCGGTTTAGTCCCCCCACATGTACGAACTTCACTCGTCTACACTGAAGGCATGCAACCCTGCCTCTGGACGGCGCGAGCATCCCGCCGGTGCGACGGTGGCCACGGAACGACTGCACATTGAAGGGTACATTATTCCGTAGTTTGGTATGCTTCGCGTGGCCGACAACAATACGGGATACCCCGACACGGCATTCAGCATCGCGGTCAGCAGCGTGCAGAACAACATCGTGGACCAGGGCTTCCCCAAGAACGTATACTACACTCGGGTTGCCTTCATGGGTCCCCCCGAGATTCGCGGAGGACTCATTCAGCAGGGAGGCCGCGACTTGGCCGGGAACCAGTTCCTTCCTGTCTTGCAGATTCACTCTGCCATTCAGGACCAGCGGGCCAGCATGATGAACGGCTAGATCGCGCCCGAGACGATGCTGTATGGCAACCGGGGGGCGCGAGCCACGGGCTTTGGCGGGAATGAGCGGATTTACTACGCGACGGCCATCTTTTAGAATTGGGGACCGACGTCGTTTGCAACCAAGACGGACCAGCTGGGGACGAGCAACGTGCCGGCGTTCTTCCGGATCGACTTTATAAAGGTACCGGACGGGCGCATGGGCGCTGGGCCGATAGGGTAGGATTAGGATTTGAATTAAAATTGTGGTGTTTGCTTCAAAACTTGACACCGAAACTGAAGCACCCTGGTGCTCCTACGATGCTGTCGAGGAATCGCACCCCTCCATCGTCTACATCGTCCGAAATTCCTTCCGGAAGCTTCATGGACTGAAGTGCAGCATCCCGCGTTTTCTCGGCAGACTCATCGTTTTCGTCACCGCAGACAACCACACCCGAGTCAGTAATATGCTTTGGCGCTGCGCGACAATGTGCTTTGTAAACACTCATCGCCAAATTTGCCAGTTTTCCTTCTGCGTTCTCCGCTTCTGTGCCCTGTACCTGCCCAGTGATGGTATCCACAAACATGACCATTGCAGAGTCCTCGTGTAAACCCGCCGCTATACCGAGTTTGCAATCTCGTTTGCATGTAATTGCCACGCAGAGATGCGGCGAATCGTGCAGGAATAAAGACAGCATCTCCGTATCGGGTCGTCCAGTTAAGATAGGCATCATCATGCCAACAGCAATCGAACCTTCGTTACCGCTGTCGTAGTCAATCATGCCAATGTGCACAGTGGGCCCGGTTGCGCATGTGGTTATTTGGCAGTGATTCCGAACAAAAGGTGCCCATTTCGCGTTCAATTCCGCAACAAGTTTCATCGCATTCTCAGATTGCAATGTTAAATCCTTCGCAATTTGCCCAAAGAATCCGGCTGCGTCAGGCAATCCAGCCATGGTTGTGACTTGGCTTTCAAGAAACAGAAAGCAGCCACATCAATTGACCACCAGTGAGCGATGGACGCATCACTGATTTTGGAAGACTTATGCAAAAACAATAAAGTGGGCATAGAAGGCGTGACTGCAAGCAAGTTGGGTGCCTCCCGAGCAATTGTGACGAACGAGAATGGTGTATTTGTCGTTGTTGGTGGACGAAGTATCGATTTAATTTCGAAAACTGTCCGACTTGTGCTGAGCAAGGCTGGAATGTCCAGTGGTGAAGGGAAGAACGACTCAGATGATTGGCGTGAATTCGTCAGGGATAAACAAAACGTGGTCACGTGCAAGTCTCGGCGAACAGAGTATGTTGCTGCAACCGGAAAAGATTAGAGTATAATAGATTTGAGTATTTCCACAATTGACGGGCCGGATGACCTACCCAAGGATGCTGCAATAAATGATCAAGTGTTTTTGCACTTCAACGTCAAGTTGGAGGCTGCTGCTTCCACGGACCTCGGCGACAGCGTGCGGGTCCTCGCCGCCGCATTTGGGTTCTCAAACGGAAGTGCTGCTGTGGTGCCATAAACTCAGAATGGGTCGGTACTAATGTCTGTGTTCCTCGTTGGATCTAATGTGTACAAGTGTTGGGCCACCTCCACCTAAGATACCACCTTTACAGCTTCATCGTTGGCGTGTTGGAGCACATCGTTCTTCGAAACCGTCAAAAATACTTTCTTGGGCAAAGGAGTTCCCTCCTTGGGTGCTACCTAAAAGAATGCCTTTGCGAGTGCCAACCCAAGCTTGTTCCGCTTTACTGGATTATCGTAGTTAGTCTTCGTCATTTTACTCCCGATCATTTTCTTGAGCTTAAATTTAGTCTGCTTGACCAAAAGTGTTCGTTCCCCGTTTGGTGCATTAATTACTTCGCCCTCCAAAGAAAATTCAGATTTCTCGACACCGGCATCTTCGAGAATTCCTGCAATCTCCGCAGCTGCATCTGCATCGCCACCACCGCTTCCCATTGGTTTTCCTTCAATTTTAGCTCCAGCGGGAACCTCGCCGATTGGGATCTCACTTCGCACGTAATTATTCCTCCTCAAGAGTTGTGTGAGTATCTTGGGCGGAGGATCTTGATGATAGTACTTGTTGTCCTCTCTTTGCACAACCAACCCTTTACTCGCCACTAGTGGAAGATGGAAGCGCACGACTGTGGCGCCGCCTCCGCCGCCGCCTCCGCCGCCGCCTCCGCCGCCGCCTCCGCCGCCGCCTCCGCCGCCGCCTCCGTCGCCGCCACCCAACTTGGCAGGAGCTCCGCCAAACTTATTCTGAAGCGTTGACTTTGTGCCGCCAATCGTGGCAGCCTTGTCCTCGCCGCTCTGCTGGTCGATCTGAACGATGCACCCGGGGCCGTCTCCGTGCCACGCGCAGAACTGAGCGTACAGGTAATGGGCCAGGACGGCCTGGGCGTACATGCAGCGGTCCGACATGGACACCGGATGCGCCTCGTCGCCTGCTTTGGCCATGTTCATGCAAACCTCCGTAGACTGCTGCGCCGCCATGGGCGAGACAAACGAGCGCCGAGGAGGAAGGGGCAGAGGCTGGCACTTGGCGTGCGCAGTCGTGACGGCGTTGTGCTCCCAGTAGTATTCTGCCGACTCGGGCATGTACACTCCGTCCACGAGACCAGCGGCGTAGTAATCGCGCTTGATAAACATCTTGCTTCGAAGGCCCAAAAACTTTACAGCAGCACGGCACTGATTGTACACGCTTGCGTCCGCCTGTACTTCCGCCTTGATCTTGCCAGCAACGGCGCCAAAGTCGCAGTGAGGCATCAGGAACAATCCGTGCTGCTGCGCGCTTGCTGCGTGCGTAAGATCTGTGAAAATCTCCATTTTTGTGGATTGCAACAGTTGGAGCAACGATTTGGCCGGTGTGGAATTAGTTGAGCCCGACATGCCACAGACTGGTTTCAGGTATGGAACGAGCCTGCGCCCGACGCCGCCTCTGCTCGAACCGGTGCGGCCGCATCCCGACTATGGTCCTCCGCGGCCGGCGCGGATCCATCTTCTTGTGTGGCCTGAAGGAGCCGTTCCTTGTCCCATCCCGCGGCCGCAGTTCCTCCGTAACGGCGGCCGCGGTTGTACTGTGCCTTCTTGCCAGATCCGCCGTCCGCCTGTGCCTGGCGCCGCAAATCTCCCAGAGCCATGCCGCGCGACGCCGCTGTGCTTCGACGGCCCATGTAGGCGGACGCACCCCTCTCTGCGGTCGACGCCTTACCTCCGTCTTGTTTTGCCAAAGCTACAAGGTCGTCGTACTGCTGCGAAGGGGTGCGAGCAAACTTGCGCGTTGGAGGCGCAATCACCGTCGACGGCTCCAAGAACGGCATGGGCTCGAGAGCAGTAACAGACCGAGCCGGCGGTCGGATTCTCGCCGCGGGAGCTTGTCGCGCGGCCTCCAGGTCGGGCGCCGCAAGCTGCAGCGTCGTCGCGGCGGGTGTCTTCTTGTACGACCACTTGGCTTCGATCTCGACAAAGCCGTCGTATGCTCCGCCCAGCGGGAAGGTTCCAGCTCCGGGCGCCGTGCCAAACAAAATCGCTCGAAGATTTGGTGGACGGAGTCCCGCCTCGTGGGACAACCTGATTAGTTCAAAGCACGCGACGTGCTCGCGATAGTACTTGGACCTGGACATTCGGTACAACACGGGACACTCGGACGTCTTGATTCCTTGCTTGTGTAGCACGCCAAGGATCTGCCGCTGCTTCTCCTTGCTCTTCTGGTTTGCCAAATCGAGCACGCGGATCGCCCGGCTTCCCCCGGGTATGAAGCTCGGGTCAAGCTGCTGCAGAAGCGACAGCATGACGACATGAGCCGACGGTGTCTAACCGTCCTTCTCGGTGGCCGGGTTAGGTCCAAGAATTATAGTGCACTCTGGAGCTGCCATTTTAAAGCAAGAACAGCTTCCTCCGCAGGGTGTCGGACAGAATGGTTTGCAAACACGGGCGGCCGCACCCCACACTCAGGTAGTGTCGGCGGCCAGGAATGGCGGCGGCGACGGCGACTCCGAGCCAGCAAAGAAGAAGAAGGCACGCGAGTTCCCACGACCGTGTGCAGGCTGCCGAGCCGAAGAAGAAGCTACCCAAGCGGAGCCACCGACGCACGGGCCCCCGCTTCGCCGGCGCGTCCAAGCTCACGCATCTCGGCCGCGGACACGCCGTGTAGCAGCATCTTCGGGAGAGACGTCTCGGGGCTTACCAGGATGCGGCGACACTCGGCCACGCACCGCACGCTTGCTGGGGCGGTATTCCACTGGTACCGTCCAAGCGCCTCTATCTGCCCAACCAGCGATCGCATCATCCAATCAAGAAGGGAACGAGGCTCCGGTATGGGCGGGTCGTGCACGAGGAACCACAGCGATTGTCTCGCCGGGAACCTCGGATCGTTCCATCCTGGGATGGGCGTCGAGATGCAGCCGTCGGACAGAGGCACAAAGCCCGGTAGCAGCGCAGGGGGGAAAATCCCCGGCAAAGCGCACGAAGCATGGACGGCATCGATCACTCTCAGGTCGGGCGTGCGTTCGTCCGACAGCTCCACTGGCAGCGAACCGTCCGTGGCCCACAGAGTGATGTGCCGGCGGCACCGCGCCGACAGCTGTCCCAGCGTCTCGTCGGGAGAGATTTTGGCAAACGCCAGGCACGCCGACAGGAATTTGTGCAGGGACTTGCGCGATATCAGCGACCAGCTCGTCGGCTCGGCGCTGCCCAAGGCCGCACGCATAACCCGGCGGGCTAGCGAGTCTCCGGGACGGCTCGCGGCGTCCAAGGCGCGGTCCAGCATGCCTCCGTCTCTGTAAATCTCGGTCAGCGTGGGCTGCGGTACACCTTCCAAGAACGATTCGGCGGCCCACGGGTCGGCACCGGCGGCTAGCACGACGGCAACTAGGCTGCCAATGGATACCCCAGCGCAGCGGTCCACCCGCATGTGCATGGCGCGCCACTGCGCCTTGGATTTGGCAACGGCCCGCACAGCCCCGAGGAACGACAGACCCTTGTGCGCTCCTCCGCCAAAGCAGAGACATCGCGTCGTAGACCGAAGCCACGCAAAGCACGTGTCTTCACCGCGCTTTGATACGGCCTTGCGGGTCTCTAGGCGCACGATGGCCCGCACCAGCCGCTACATGGCGGGACACGATCCGCTCATTTTGCTTCGGCATCAGCGACGATGCGTCTGCCGCCGCCGCCGTTGGACCACCCAGGACTCGAGACAGTTCTGACTTTGCTGCAGAAAGACAGTCATTCCCATGGAATCATCGCGCGACAAAGCCAAGCGTGCCTTGTACAAGCACGGGATTTTTGATCCGCCTGCACGGATTACGCCAAATGCCACCGCGATCGACCACGCTGCTCAGGTTCACGACACGATGGCTGCGGACGTTCCGTTCCACCGCCGCGCCATGCGGGGTCGCTTTGCCAAACCCGATTCGGACGCTCTCTTTCGCACTCGGCTCAGCAAAAAAGACGAAGAGGTGGTGCTGGGCAAAGCGCGCAAGCCCGCGGCGCAGGTGAGCTACGACGTGCTCGGGTCATCTAGACGAGTACCAACCGCAGACGACGGCATGCGTGAGGCCAGGAAGCGAAAGGCCGAAGCACAAGCGCAGCTTCGACTCGCCGATCAGCTGCAATCGCAGGGGAACAGCAGAGCGGCAGCGGCGGCTCGAAGCCAGGCAGCGTCGTTCCGCGACGAGAAGGCCATGAGCGTGTACCACATTGGTACGCGACGCCGGGCCAAAGTTGCGTCCACACCAATGGCGGTGATCGCTGTGATGCAAGAAGAAGAGGATCACAGGACAGCGCAGCTGTTGGCGGAGGAAGAATAGGCGGCCATTGAAGCATCGGTAGCGGCGCCAGCTCCAGTCCCGGGCACGGGAACCCTGATTCGGCTTGTGGGAGAGGCGCCTGCGGCGCCGGCCGCGGAAATGCAAGAGACCTAGCACAAAGAGCAGGTCGAAGACAAAGAGACAGACGAGGAGACGGGTTCAGCAGAGGAGAAGGAGAAGACAGGTGCAGCAGAGAAGGAGAAGACAGGTGCAGCAGAGAAGGAGGAGTCAGAAGGATACATGTTGGTTCCCAAGTCGCAGGCCAAGCAGGACAATGTAGAAGTCGTGGAGATTGAGGGAGCCACGCCTCCGCCGGGATGGGTCTTTGTCAAGAAGGGTGCTCCCACTGCCACGCCGGCCGGGGAACGGAGACAGTACCGCCGCCAGGCCATGACTGTGATCGGGCACTCCGCAGAGGGTGTGGCTCACGACGCCGCGGGCCAACCGGACCCTCTGGCCTCGAAGGAGTGGTAGGAGGACGATGCCCACAGCCATTGATACGCTTGCTTATCTTAACTGCGAGGCTTGTACGTTGCAAATACCGGATGTGTCGAACCCTGCGCCTGTCCGTACGCTTGCAGCACCCGTTCCGTTCGCGGCCCGTCCGCCCAATAAATTGCCGCGAGCGGCACGTGCCGGCTGTCCCGTGCCATGCCCCACTACGTTGCCTAACGCGCCGCGTCATGTGTCAGGTACGCGCCGCCCACTGTCAATGGGTTCCTCAGATTTTGTTGCACGTTCGCATCCGGTGGCGTTCCTCCGTTCCTGGTCATGCTTCGTCTCGGGTGCCACAACGCAATTCTTCCACCACCCGCGTTTAATAACCGCACGTTACTTACACCCTACTTCCGGGTATCCGCCGTTACCGCCGGCACGGTCTGTCCTCCGAGTCCTCGAATCCCGGTGGCACGGCCGTGGCCACTCAGCTCGGGTGCGATTGACACTCCAACCCTCCGATTGTGAACGTCGTCCTGCGCCGACAAGTACCATCTCTGTGATGGATCCTTAGCATCACACGGTTGCACCGTCAGATCGCAAGCTACGGCGTCGCAGCCAGTAGCCGCCAGGCAAGAACCGGCCGTCCCTGCGGGGTTCGGGGGAGACGTTGCCAGAAGGTACTCGCCCGGCTTCCGAAGCTGCCCCCGCCCTCCGCGGCGCTGGAATGACAACCAAGTTCCAAAAGTAGCAATCGCGCCCGCGCAAGCGATCCAGATCGCCAGGAGGGCCAGCAAAGTAGCGCTCTGCCGAAGCGTCGGCCTCTGCCGCGAAGCGTAGGTACCAAGGTCGAACCACCGCTTCCAGAAGACCCGCCAAGCTGCGATACGGTTAGATCGTGCCTTCAAAGGCATCCCGGGAGGTTTTCGCCCCTGTTGGCGAGCAGCTGAAGCGGCTTCACGCGACATCGTCGACAAAGTACCCATACCACACAAATCTCCCCCTTGATTTTCGCGAAGGCGCATTTGAGCTGGCACTCCGGCTTTTAGTGCTGCAGAAGGAGCAGTGCAAATACAACAAAGAATACATGGATTTGTTCAATGGGATGCTGCCAGAGCTGGTCACCACGACCGCCCGTTTGGTGTAGCTGTCGTGCGGCACCACCACGTGCGTCGACCTCGCCACCAAGCTGCTGTCCGAACTACCGGCAGACACGCAATTCGTCGCACAGCATTTGATTGCTTGGGCGTGTGCATCTGCAGCTGCCAAGTACGTTGGGATCTGCAACGTCGGAGGCATGCTGTGCACCACAAAGCGAGCGAGCGATATTACCCGAGCAGCCTGGCACGGAGACGGGCTTCCGACAAATATGGCTGTTCGCATTGAGATTGGGATGCTAGCAGCCATGTAGTTCAAACTTGCGGTTCCATGCGACTCTCAGTTGCTCGAAGCAGTCATGGAGCACCTAGAGCTTCCGGGAGAGGTTCGACGCTCAGCACGCTATGCCATCTGCTGCATGGCGCAGTGTCAGAGCGCCTACGTTCAATTTGACTCGTGCTAGAGAGTGCGTGTGTGTGTGCAGGTAGCGTGCGACGCGAGCCGCTGCTGTGTTCCCGGGGATCTGCTGGACGTAGCGTGCGGAACCACGGAAACCTGGACGGCGCATCAATTCAAGACGTGCTTCGCTTTGGCCGTTCTAGAGAGTGGGGCGCCATGCAAACGTGACGGTGAGGTAGCCATTGCATGGCTGTTTGCGGAATGTCCGGATGCACGGATCCTTGCCGCTCACTCTCGCGTTCTTTGCCATATGTTTGAGCGCGACAAGCAGCCCGACGTGCTCACCGTGCCAGAGGCACCATACGACAAGCAAGTGATTGAGGCACGGATGTGGGCGTACCAATGCATCGACGACTCAGAACGGAGAGTGGAACTTGCGCGTCACGTTGCTGTCAGGCTTTTGCCTTTTTGCCTACGAACCGATCAACCGGGAGTGAAGCAGGGGCCGCGCCACACGTAGCCGGGATTTGTTCCGGTTGATCTTGCTCAAGGGCCTCTGCTCACAAATGACGCGGACCGGCTCTGCAAGTGCGTACTGTCGGGACTTGCGCAGGCGCACGCGGTCGGAATCACACACGGCAGTCTTAGTCGAGCCAACCGCGTGTTCGAGTTCAACCTCGGTAAATCCAGCAGCGCTGCCATCGTGTGGAACGGTGCAAGCTGTCCTTCGTTTGTTCGGTACGGGAAGCAGGCGAGCAATGACGATGGCTGGATAGTGGCGACCGCCATCGATCTCGCCGAGTACAGGAATCTTGCGTTTGCGATGGGTGCGTCGCGGAGAGTTCTCTGTCTCTGCACCGCCAAGCAAATGATGGCAACGTCGTGCAAAGATCTTGCAAAGCACGGCGACGTGATGCGAGCGGTTCAGGCCGAGCTCCAAAGGAAAAAACCCATCACTTTGTCTTCTTTGCCGGCGAAGGCGTCGTCCTCGTCGTATGAACAACAACCTGCAGCACAGACGGATCGGTTGTCGCCGTAGGAGATTGTTGAGCTTGCTCTGAAGCAAGTCTGCAGTGAATTTTGCGCGATTGGAAGTGGTGGTTCTCATTCATGATTTTTTGAATTATCAATCTGAACCTTCTTTGTCTTCGTCCTCAAATTCGAGCTCAAGCCATGGCTTTGTGTTAATGAGCGCTTCAAGCTCTTGCGTCGCGGCTTCGTGCGCATCGGTACGGCGCGCACTGGCACGGCCTCCCTGGCTGCATTTGTGGTGACGTTTTCCAAGAGATTTCAACTAATTAACGTAGCCCTTGTAGCACTCGCGCACGTTGTGCGCCAACTTGCACAGCTTCCAGATTCCCGGCGCCTGCCCAGGAACCATGCGTTGGCAAATTGTGTGTGCCAGGTCAAACGTCTCGACCGTGGTCGTTAGCGTATCGGGTGTGATGCAAAGGTCCACTTCTATCGAGTACGCATCGGTGCTCCCAATGTGCACGCTAAAGTCACGTCCGCGATCGTATGCCCGAGACAAACCGATCACAGCACTCTCGTTCAGGTAAATTTTGACGGGAGCGTCCTGTCCCTCTAGATGCAGGGCCATAAAGGTTGCCGTGTCGTCGCGATCCAAAGTAACGAGTGGTTCCGGCAAGGCTTCGAGCACCTCGCGCAGCGCTTCTCCCACGTTGTCGTTGTTTGCATGCGCTGCTTGGTACGCCACAACTTCCAGCTTTTTTTGTGCCACCCTGTACCTCTCCTTTGCGTCTGGTACCGGCTGCGCAGCTGCCGCCATGGAAGAACTCAAAGTGGTTCCACTACACACCAACACTTGCGCTGTCGCGACGGACTCTGGCGCACTGTCGGCTCAAAATCCGACAACAGGTTTGAGTGACGCTGGATTTGGTTCTGCTGCCATGAAGCACCGACTCGGACGCGCGATCATGCTGGGATACTTGACGAGCCTCGCGGCTGTGACGGGGTGCGCCGCACGCGTCCCAGTCGGCGCACCCGACTTGCTCCGACTATGTACTCGTACCAAGTGGAAGCAAACGCTGCGACGCAGGTAAAAAATGGAAGCACCGGAGCCCGAGCTTGCCCCGACCCCGCCCGATCGGACGACCGTAGCGCTTCCGTTTGAGCCGCTGGCGGAGGATGATCCTCTGCGAGTGGAAGCGATTGCGTGGATCGAGACAATGTATGGCATCCCAGTCAAAGCAACCACGCTCGTGCATTATCCCGCGCTGCAGCCCAAAAGCCTAGAAGCGTCGGATCTTGTGCGATTGGGCCCGACCACACACCCCGGTTACTTTTGCTTGGACAAAGCCGATGGAACCATGCACTCGCTTCTGGTATTCCGAGACCAAGCCGAGGGCAGAACGCACGGCGTCCTCGTTGACCGAAGCCTGCGCGTGTACAAGCTCCCAGGCTTCCGCGTCCCAACGTCGCGCAACGGGGCCGAGCCGGTTCAGCTCACGACCGCCATCGAGGGAGAGCTGGTGCGACGGGATGACGATGAGTCGCTGCTCTGGCTCGCCTTCCGCCCGGTGTGGCTTCTGGGCTTCCCCTGCAAGGACCTCGGATTGCTCGCCGGGTTACGCACCGCCGCCAAGGTTTTGGCAGGCGACAAACAGAGCTTTGTGGCAGATGCAGTGGCCCTAAGGTGCAAAATATCACACCCTATTGCCCGGCTGGCCCGCGTGTACCATGATCCAGAACGGCCGTATCCGGTAGACGGTCTTATTCTGGTGCCGCGCGTCAAGCTGGGAGCACTTGGACGAGTGGCGGACGAATACAAGTGGAAGGGGCAGCACACAATTGACCTAATGGCCCGCATTTGGAGAATGCGCAACGGCAAGCTCCGCATGACATTCATGTACTACGTTGGCGTGAAGGGGTGCGTGCGGTACTTTGATTTTTGGGACACGTTCGAGTACCGTGGACTCCCGGTGCAGTCGGTACTGCAGGCAACCCCGCGCCGGGACGAGTTGGGCATGCGCGCGCACAAAGCCCTGCAAGCCGAGGACGCGCCCGACATGCTAACGTTTGTGGTTGAGTGTTCGTTCCGGCTGAAGCGCCTGCTCTCCGCGAGCGAGCTCCGAGAAGCATCGGCACTTGACGCCCGAGCCCGCAAGAAGCTGTCCAAGAAGCGGCCACTCGACCGGCTGCCGCGGCGGTACGGCTGGCGACTGGACCTAAACATTGAGAGAATTCGCGACGACAAAAAGTATCCCAACGAGCACTTGATCATTGTGTCGGCTCTTGAGTCCCAGGGCCTCAACCTTGCCGCTCTCTCGGAGGCGGTTCGTTCCGAGAGAGCTTTGTCCGGCGGACGTGGTGCCGACGATGTGAAGGCGGCCGACGCCAAACGGCTTCGAGCAATGGACAAAGAGACCCAAGTCTACATTGAAGAGCACCAGGCTCGGAGGGAGAAATACCACGAATCTCTGCGCGGGGACGCTTTGGCCAACAAGGCAAAGCGAGAGGCGTTTGCGCGGGCCAAGGCCAGGGAAAAGCGGAAACGAGAGGGACCAGCGCGGTTGCGAAAGCTGAGGGGAGCAGCAAAGGAAGAGGTATTAGAATCGGCCGCCAAAAAACGCGCACGAGTGGAATCAAGTGCAGAAATAGTGAGTTGACATTTGGTTGCAATCGCCGCATTTAAAATTTCGAGAATGGAACAAAGCTACCAAAGCCTGAAGGTTGGCAAAAATGTGACATTGAATCTGCGTGAAGTTATAAATATCGGATTTGGTCGGGTTGCCATTCTAACCTCAAAACAAGGGATGCCGCACTATTTGATTGTTCAAACAACCGGCGATATTAAGTCGTAGCTGAATCTTCCAACAACCGACAACGATGATTCCCTTGTGTTAAAGGACGGGGACGAATTTTAGACTGGCTACAATACATCATTAGACTTGTGGTTTGTGCATCGCGATGAAAAGTTTGCACGAGCACTTGCGTCAAACACAGTCAACGAGGAGGTTTCTCTGTAGTTAGACACGACCAAATTAAAACTCCAACCATAGTAGGTGTCATCGGCGCGCCCCCGCTGGGGGGACGGTCCATCCACCAGCGATGTGCAGCGGGTGATGCCAATTGAAGTGCGCATGGCAACAACAGATGCAGCAGCTGCAGTCGTTGCAAAGGTGAGTCGTGTTTTGGATATCGGCTGCTCAATTGGTCATTAAAACAGAGACTACAACATAATGATTCGATGATTCAAATTACGTTGTTCAATGCACAAATACCCGTTCCATCATTCCATCACACCGCATTCCGCGGCCGACGGCGTCCACGGGCGTCCACGGGTGCATCGATAAGACGGGTCCTGCGCATCTCGCGACGGGCCTGTAGAGCAGCGCGCAGGTGCTACGCCTTGGGCTGCATCCCCAGGACCTGCTGCGCCTCGCGCTGCAGCTCCTCGGCCCGGTCGGGGTTCAGGACGGCGGCGTTGCGGATCTTTTGCATCAACACACGCTTTCTGGCGCGAGAGCTGTCCGATTCCTTATCATAAAATCCCTTGGGGGCGTTTTGCATCGTGTCCATGGCTCGTTGACGCAGGCGCTCGTCACGTCCCACGCTGCGCAGACGGTCCAGAGGCTTCAGGCTTTGCTACTCCATCAACTCGTCGCTATCGCCGCCGTCAAGTGCGGCACCTGCAACCAGGCCATCTCCGGCAAGCATCTAATCGAGCGTCTCTTCCACGCGGTCCAGATCGTTCGAGCGCAGGCCTGCGAGTATGTCTTCACTCTCGTTTGCCATGGCGTTACTGCCCGCCACCAGGAATCCGCCGGTGCTTGCCGACTTGCGAAGAAGACGGCGGACGGTGTCAAGCTCGCCAACCGCCCCGTCTTCCTGCGCCGAAGACTCTGTGTTGGCGTCAAGTTCGCCAACCGCCCCGTCTTCCTGCGACGAAGACTCTGTGTCGGCGTCGTATGCCACCGGCTGGTGCTCCTCATCACGCGTCTCAACCGCAATTGTCTCGGGCATGCCAAAGCCAAACAACTCATCGTCGTCACCGTCCTCCTCCTGCTCCTCTTCCTCCTGCTCCTCTTCCTCGGCATCATCATCCTGGTCGACGCGGCCAGCCACGATTGGCGCGGTGTCCTCAGAATGAGCAGACTCCCCTTCCACCTCGGGCGCCGCGGCATCGTCCTCGGCCTCCTAAATTGCGGCGCCCGATGCCTTCTCCTCTGTGTTAGCTCCCGTGGTAGTGGTTCCGCCGGGCCGGCTCACGAGCCACACCAGCATCACTATCAATACCACAATACAAATCGCTGCGACTGCTACGACAATCATCATGTCCATGACGCCTGTTGCACAAAGACGGTACGGTTTCGAGGGATCCCCAAAGATGCGAACGCGCTGCTTCCTCCCACACTTGTCCGGTAAGAGGAAGCCGTGTCAAGGTCCCGGGGCGAAACAATCATGGCGCGATTGGTTTGTGTTGTAGTCGTTCCGCAGCACTCGTCCAAGCTGTCGCCGGCCACTCGTCGCTCTCTCTTCGACCAGGTCCGCCGAGCCGACGGACTTCGAGTGGCCGCCGGCGGACGACCCTTTGCGGGAACCGGCCTTGCTTCGGTTCACGACGGGGCGGCCAAAGCGGCCGATTCCGTGCTCGGTGGAATTGTGCAAGTATGCCGCGACGAGGTCCTTGCGGGACGTCCCGACGCGTGCGTAGTCGCTCTTGCGAACGGCGTAGTGCCTCCCCGAGACCTCTTCCGGCGGCTGGAAGCGAGCCTGGGACTCACCGGGGAGGTGTCGTCCGTAACTCCGGTTCCAACACTCGAAGGCGGTTGGGCTGTGCGCGCCGCAGATGGAGCCTGGTCGAACGAGAGCGACGACACCGACATCCCCGCCACCGTGGCTAGCTTCTTGCAGCACCTGCGCGTTGTCTCCGCGGATGTGTCGGACATTCGCCGCACGGCAAGGGACCGGCGATTTGACGCGGCAGCACGCAAGGCGGCGGCTCGAAGCGAGCCACTCTCGGGCGGTCTGTCGGACGAAGAGCAAGAGCGCAAGGCTCGAAGCGCCACCATTGTTCTCGCCGGTATAGTGATCGGACTGCTCCTAGCAGCCAGTGTCACGTACCTGCTCCTGTCGCCGGCTCGTCCGGCAACGAAGCCGTCACAAACGTACTCTCTGGCTCCGGGACTGCCAGCACGCACCACGCGGTGAGCTTGCAAAGCGAATCCACGGGTGCGGGTAGTTTGCCGGCCAGATCCCGTGGTAGGCTCAGGCCGCACGACACGCATTCCACACCAACCTCGCGCGCCGCAGCGCCAACGTTTGCCTGCGACACCAGATAAAACGCCATCTCGCCGTCTTCGCTAAGCGTAAAGCGCCGCCGGTCCACTACTTGCAGCATCCCAACCGCGGTCGACAGACGATGCATGCTGCTTTCCCAGGCGGGAAGCAGGGCGTCTTGACTCGGCCAGGCGGCGAGCACAACCCCTCCTTGTCGAACTGCCATGGCAGCAAACCGGAGTGTGGCGACCAGGTTCTCGTGGCACGATCCGACCTCGGCCAGCACGTTCCACAGCATGGCGACGTCGGCGGAGGACACGGAGAGGCCAATGCGAGCCGGTGTGGTACGGGTCACGTCAGCGCATCGCAGCTGAGGACGCAACAGCGCAGATGTGGCCGCGCTGTCTCGAGCTCGCAGCAGGCGATCCGGACGAAGGTCTACTCCCGCCAGGGTACGCACGCCGGCACCCGCCCACACGGGAGCGGTTGACAAGGCACCACAGCCCACGTCCAATCCGCTCGTCGGGGGCTTGTCGAGTGCCTTGCAACCTAGTGCCAGCAGCCAGGCCTGTGCTTTGCCTTCGTACGCGCGCCACAACCTTGCCAAAGAGTTTGGTGTGGAAGGCTTCAATGGCACGACCATTTTTGGTGGTGGAGGAATCCACTGCACGAAGCGCTCAGGCTTGGAATCCTTGGCAGAGGCCGGAGATTCCCAGCAGAAGAAGTGGCGCTTTGCTTTGGCAGAGAAGGCACGGGACCATCCAAGAGGAAGGGAGTCTGTTGACATGCTTTAAAGAAGCAAACCAAACTTTCAGTCCAATACAAGCAGAGTGCCGTCTCCCTTCTCTTCCACCGTCCACAAGCTTGTGTCAACATGCGTCATGAGCTCTCGTACCAAGTCGTCCCGTTCTTTTACTGTCCCCACCCGCTGTGGCACCATCTCTCGAAGCACCTCGGACGCGCCGATCCGCTGCACCACCTGCGCCGCCCGAGACTTGTCCTCTGCGCAAAGACGACGGGGCTCCCAAGTCTTGCGAACGGAGCAAGACATTACCTCGACGGCTTCGTCTCGAGGAATGTCCTAGGGCTTGTCGAGCTTGCGCAGCTTGAAGAAGCCCGCCCTGGCTGTATCCGGAGCGGCCACGGTGTGACAAGGCCCGTCGACGGCGGCAAACCAGGCGACCACTCCGCGGCGGAACCGCGCGGAGTGTACTCTCGACAGCAGCTGGCAGAGCCCGATGATAGCGTCCCGCGCAACGTCTTCGTCGAGAACGTGGAAGATGACTCCTCCGGCGGGAACTGCCTTGACAAACGTGCGAGGCTAAATGCGAGCTACGTCCCGCAGCGTGTCAACGCACTCCGCCACGGTCCCGATGTTGTCGTCGTCGTCGTCGTCGTCGCCTCTGTCCGCGCCGGCCAGTGGCTCCACGATAGGGGACGCAGCCAGCAAGCCAAGAAGCTACCGCTTCATCCGGTACGCGTTCTCGTCACATCCCACAGAGATCGTTAAAAGCTGCAGGGCGGTCACGTGCACCGGGCAGAGCGAAGGAATCAGCGGCTTGCAGGGGCCAATCATGTCGGCGACCGACGGCGGTGATTGATGCGATGGTGGCAGCAACACCCTGCCGGACACCATGCGCATGCCGCCGAGGGGAACTTGCCGAGCTCCCTACTATTTGCACAGCCACAGGAAGCCGTCGGACGATATCCCAATCATAAACGCTAGCTTCCAAGCGATCGAGGTCGGGTCCCGAGGCATCTGGTTCGTCTTCTGCGACGGAAGTGGATCTCCTGGCTGCCGAAGAAGCGGGTGCACTGGAAGATCAAACGGAACCTCGTCGTCGCTGAGCGCAGTGTTCCGTTGCACGGTGCTGGACAATACGTCGCGCAGGGCGATCGGAGCATTTGCAATGGATGCAACCAGAGCGGCAGCAACGGGGTTTTGCAGCGCCTCTCGCTGGTTGCACAGGACGGTGCACGTCCCGGCATCATCCGATGCGAGTTTTTGGTCGGAATGGGGCGCCAGCCGTAGAATGGCGGCCGAACCCTTTGTCTTTGTAATGACCGTGACGAGCGACCGCATGGGCGACGGAACTGCCGCGTCGTCCCCGGGACCAACAGGGTGCGGTCGCCACAACGTGGCAACTTCGGGACAAGTTGCCACGCGAAGCGTCATCCTGTTCACGGCAGCGGGGGTCTCCTCCGGCTCGTAGGTGGCTCCCAGCGACACCTCGGGGACTTTGCTGACGCGAAGACGGACCGTGCCGCATCCCGCCTCGGATTGCACTTGCTCCAGCCACCGCTCCACGTCGCCGCGCGTCACGGGACGTTCGCCCTCTTTGGCTTTGGTATCGGCTACCCGGTCAATGAGGCGACTTGCCTGGTCCGTCAGGTGGGGATCCAGTATACGGGCGACGGGGGTAGCCACATGACCAGCCGCCACGCACTGTGCCAGAGCAGCCCCATGCCACTTTGCCCAGTCTTTTAAAAGTTCTACCGTCTCCACTGGCGCCAAGCACCGCTTCACCACGGCTGCCAGCGCCGCGGACACGACGTCGGACGGGCGATAACCGCGAAAAAGCGCATCTTTGGGGTCTTTGCGTTCGGGGTTGCCGCAGCCAAGGACCACGCCCGTACAGGCGGCGTACAGAGCGTGCGCCACCGCACACGACCATCCGCATCCGTTACGAATTCCGTGGAGGGTTGCCGTCCCTTTGGCACGGACCGAGTCTTGCATCGCGGTGAGCAAGGTATCTCGCTCTGCTTCAGTTGACGGTGCGCCCAATGTCGCCTTCATGCAGGCGAGGGCTCGTCCGAGGTTTATTACTTTCCACCCCTAAATGAGCGACGTGCGCACCGAAGCCTCCAGCGGAGCGGGCACCGGCGGCATTGATATCCGTCGAATGCTCGTGCAGCGAACCGTGGGCATAGTCGGCAACGGATTCATTGGCAAGGCGGCACAGCAGCTTGCGTGCCGGGACGTGCGCGTGCTCGCGTTCGACGTCAACCCCGATCTCTGCGAGCCTCGCGGCCTCACCCTGAAGGAGCTCTGCGAGGAAGCCGATGTCGTGTGGGTCAGCGTGCCGACGCCCATGAACCCGAAGGACGGAAGCGCGCACCTTGGCGTGGTCGAGAAGGCCGTGCGGCAGTGCATGGGAGCGGGTGCCAAGCACATCGTGCTTCGCTCCACGGTACCGCCTGGAACCAGCCGGCGGCTTGGTGTGGCCTTCATGCCCGAGTTCCTGACCGAAGCTCGGCCTGCCGACGACTTCCGCGAGTGCTCGACGTGGTTTGTCGGCTTTGATCCGGGCAGTTCGGTGTTCGCCGAGCCGGGTGGGCTGATGCACCCCGGCACAATGGAGGCGGCGCTTCGCACGAAGGACGTCCTGGAGACGGCGCACCGAGCGGGTCGATTGACGTCGTCGTCGTTCAAGGTCATTCTGCACGACACCGCGACGGCCGAGATGATTAAGTACGCGCGCAACACGTTCTTGGCGCTCAAGGTTGCGTTTGCGAACGAGATGGCCGATGTGTGCAAGAAGATTGGTGTGTTCTGGCACATGGTTGCCGACGCCATGGGAGACGATAAGAGGATCGGTCCGTCGCATCTTGCCGTTCCCGGGCCCGATGGCAAACGAGGCTTTGGCGGCACCTGCTTCCCCAAGGACGTGTGCGCTTTGCGGGCGCGGGCACTCGATTTGGGCGCGCGAACGCCTTTGCTTGACGCAGCGTGGGCAAGGAACGTAATGATCGACAGGCCCGAGCGGGACTGGGAGGCTGACAAGGGTCGCGCAGTGGCGGAGGAGGACGCATGATGCGCAGGTTCGCAGAGCGGGATTGGGAGGCAGATAGAGGGCGCGCTGTTGGCTACTGACACTGTATAAAGATTCCATTTGCCAAGCACGGAACGGACTGAGAAGAACCTGCTAAAAATTGCAGACGCGACCCAATTCGGGCATGTCACACCAGCGCGCACCTCCAAACTAGTTGTCCCACTCATCCCACCAGGCACATTGTTCCACCCCTTACAAAGTTAGAATAAAGCTATCTTCATAGTTTCGTTCGAGTTCGCAGCGGCACGCAAAGCCTGGGCCCAACTGTGCAACAACAACGAGCTGTCGTCTGTCCTCCAAGACCGTGGCATTGAAGGGATTCGAATAGCTGCCGAGCGAGTCAGGATCATATCCCAACTTGGCGGCATCATCTTTGATCTGCTGCAACGACTTTGCCGCAAGTTTTTTGTTTGCTTCTTCCGCTGCAAGACGTTTTTTTTCTGCTAGCTTTGCTTTGAGTTCTTCTACCTTTGCCAGGGCCTCATCTACCCGACCTTCAGCTTCAGCAATTTGATCATCGTCGCTCTTTGGCTTCGATGAGGCAATTGCTGCCATTGGTTTAGAAGCCGCTTAATGATCGTTCGTACAAAAAACTGGTTGCTAGAGTACCACACTGTCGGCGGCCGCGCACCATCCGCTATTACTTTTATATCATCAAACGTCAGCAGTTAGCAGACGATCTGACGAAGACAAACAGGAAACGCGCATGGCTGCACTTCCGCTGACGGGCGATATCGTCGCCCACGCCCTTGCCCAAGCAGCCATCGGCGCGGCTCTGCTCGTGCTGCTATCGCTTCCGTTGTACTACCGAGCTCTCAGCAAGGTTCATTCTGGCCTTGCGACGAAAGACGGACTTCCCAAAGTTCCTGGGTTGTGTTTGTCCGCGCTGTTGTTCCTGCTGGTAGCGTGGTGGATTCTGGCACTGTGGGACGCCGCGCTGGATCCCGAGACAGAGTACGACGATGATATTGACGCATGAAACTTGCCGACACTTGAAACAATTTTATTCGGCATCACTCGAAACAAATGAACGCCCGTACTTCGCACGAAGCGCTTGCAGAAGCAGCTCGTTTGCGATCCGTGTTCCATTACGAGCCCGTTGTCTCTTCCTTCGATGACACGTCGGCCGGGGCCTTCCTCCGAGAGAGCTTTGCATTGTTCCGCGACAAAGGTCCGTGCTGGGGTCCCGCTTCGGCCGAGGCGTCGCCGGAGGAAGCGCCGCCTCTTATGGAAGAGGTCATGCGTCGCTTCGAAGCCGTAGACGATGCGGAACGGGAAGCACTGGTTCTCACCCTAGTGCGCCATCCCGGTCTCATGGGACCGGCGCCCGCGGCCATTCTGCTCCTCGAGAAGGTGCTGCAGGCGTGCGACGCAACTCCCGACCATCCCATGGTCCGGAGGATCGGTGACCGTGTCTTGGCCCACGCGGAGCAGCTGGCGTGGGTGTCGGTTGCCATAGCGCCGGACGATTACCATCTCCGCGTTGCTCTTCACTTTGGCCTCACTTGGGTCAAGGTTCGTCGCTGGCTGTCGACTGCCAAGCTGTGCGAAGGAGTCATTGTTCGGAACAAAAACCTCCGGTTGTGCTACGACTGCGGGGCTGTCATGACCAAAGACGAGATGCCCGCGCATCGGAGAAGCTTGCACGGCAAAGCATCTCAAGCCAAACCTGCGCTGACGTGGGCAGAAACTCCGTCAGCCCCGGCGTGGGGAGACAGCCCGCCGCCGCCACCACCAACGCGGGCGGCACGCCCTCCGTATGTCCCGGAACATGTACCGTACACTGCGCCACCCAAAACGACCGAGTACGATCTCACTGATCCCTACAGGTCTGTCTCCACACAATCGTTCGGCCCGACTTCCGTGTACACTGCGCCAAGTAGCGGAGCTGGTGGCGGAATTGGCTACGTGCCCGTTCCAGCATACACCATAGCTCCGCCCGCATCGCACGAATCGTACGACGACCGCATGCTGGAAGCCTACGATCCAGAGAAGGGGTACTGACTGCAAACATGGAACTGTATTACATATGTTTACTTTTGTTTAGCACAGTTTGCGCGTGGCAGGGAACCGCCCACGCCATTGTCTTGGTGGCGTGTAATCCAAACCACGTACGACTGCCCGAGCGTTGTCCGGATGACGGAAGGGCTTTGGTTCTGTTAACGAACGTGCGGCACTCGTTTGTTTGGGCGCTTGCGCACACACTGGCAAAAACGCGCCTAGGTAGAGGTGCTCACGTGGTGTGCGGTGCGACGGCGGGTGATTCGGCGATCATGTTGTCGCAAAAAGGCATACCGATGGTCCTTGTGCAGCCCACGTCGGCAAGCATGCATTTGGTCCGACTTGTGGAAGATTGCCGTGTGCGCGTAACTGTGCCGGCGTGGGTAGCGTGGTCCGTGCAGCTATGGTTGCCCTGACTTGCCACGACATTCGGTAGTTGCGTGCACATGTATGGACTCGGTGACACGGTTGGTTGTGAAGCCGCCGATACTTTACTTCAGTACTTTAAACCGAGGGAATGCAAGATGCAAGCTGTAGCTACGCAGCCTCTATCATGAGCCTTCCCATGGAAGGTGACGATGACTGCGAGCGTTTGATGGGGCAGGACGACGCCTCCATCAGCTCGCTGGATTCCTAGAGGCATGGGCGGCCCAGTGTGTATCGGCCCACGCCCATTGGCGCTTCTCATATTGCCTTTGACACAAGCAGCCTGTCTGGGCACAGAGGACCTTCAAGCATTTGCTCGGGACTAACTCCTGTTGAGCAAGAACCAATGCGCTTCGAGCCCTCAGTACCTCACGCATGCGTCACCACATTTGAACCCAGTTTGCGCCCGTCGCTTGCGCTCAATGTGTTTGGTCACCACATTGTATCTTCGGGTGCGTCATCTCTTCTAGAGACGGCAAACGCATGGGGAACCGGAGTGGTCGCCAGCGAGACGATCTCCGCTGGCACTGCCATACTCGCTGCGGTGCGCACGCGGCAGGCCAGCGAGACGGGGGGCTTTCGGTTCCCGAACATACGTCTTATGGTCAAGCCCGCGACCGAGGGTAGTTTTGGCTTGGTCTTCCGCTGCAACGAACCGGCAAGCGACAAGCTGCCCAACTGCGTGTTTGTCTCGCTGCACCAGATGCCTGAAAGCACGCAAAAAGAAGCTGCCGAGCTGGCTTCGCGACTGCGGGATTCACATTACCTAGGGCCTCAAGCGAAGCAGGCGGTCACTGAGTGCGTCCTCTCTTGCGGTAAGCAGGCGCTTGCGCTTGTGGCTCTCCGCACGCTGCGCAAGGGAGAGGCTCTCACGGCGTTTCCTCTGACGTCTGCAAGCCAGACCGACGTGGTTCGGAACAAAGCCCGCCTCGCTCGCTTTGTCCGGAACGTGCTTCCCGTCGCCGGTCTAGCTGCAATGGAACGGAAGCGCGAGGTGGACGTGGCCGGATTGTGCGCGTGCGTGCTTCACGAGGCGTACGGTGTGAGGCGCATCGGGTCGGCCACTATGACCACGCTTCTCACGACTCGCATGTCGGTGATTGCCGACATGTTGTTGGCGTTTGGAGTGGTACAACAGGGCGAGGCAATGTGGAAGTTGGTACACGGCGACACAAAGGCCTGCCCCGCAGTGTGGAAGATGCCGCGGGTGTACACTGACTACGATCGCATTCTGTCTACGATCTCACCTCCTTTGTCAGCCGCCGCCGCCGCTCCACGGAGTCCGCCTACGAGGCCAACGCCCGCCGAGATGGCGGCAGCAGCAGCGGCAGCAGCAGCGGCAGCAGCTTCAAGGAAAATGAGGGGAAGGGATTAAAAACCAATTTTTTGCTTTAAAATTACTTGCTTGTTTTCGTTGCCCGAGTCATCATTGCACGCAACGCAATTAGAGTGTCCAATCTCGTCATGGGTGGTACCGTATCGTCCGCTGCGTCGTCGTCGCATTCGCCTTCTTCGGAATCAGAGACAGATGTCGGCGTTGGTGCCCTTCGTTCTCGGCTCAGCCGGCCAACGTGATGATCGCACCGATCTCGCGTTGCTTTGAGCAGGTCAAGGGCGCGTGGACTGTGATCGTACACGCCCAAGTGTCTGGTAAACGGCGGTTCCGATCGTACCAGCCGATCCAAAATTTCCTCGTCGGTCTTAGACAGGCACCACTCGGATTCGTAACCCATTAGTAGCGCGTAGCCAAAGCGTTCCCATTGATTCGGCGTCACATCCTCCCGAAGCAGCAACTTGCTGTGTAATGTGTCATGATGGACGTCAAAGTGTAGACAGAACACCAACAACATGTGGGCATTCTTTAATTGGGTTATCGTGAACGCCCGATCGCACATCCAGTACCAGTCGGTCATGCACGGTGCGGGATTATCCTCGTCATGCAACTCGCACGCCAGCTTCATGGCCGCCAGCGCCAGCAGTTGCGGCGGTATGCATTGCACGGCAGTGCCCTTCGCGAGCACGATGAATTGTATGGCAAGTGCCCATGTAAAGCAAGGCATCTTGAACTTTACCACAACCTCTCGGATCCACTCAAACAAGATCGAATGGACACCGGGATTTGTCCACACATTGTGCCGGTGTGGGGGCAGAACGACCTTTACCGGTTCTGACAGACGCAAGGGGCGCGAGGCAACGTCGTTCAACCACGCGTCTTCGGGTTCTGCCACGACTGCGCTCATTCCGCTCAGGCTTTCACCCGCGTATACTGCCAGTGCCAAAACTCACCAACCTCTCTGGCTTGGGCACCAAGTAGAACGGCGGCGAGGGCAAGGAACGTCGAGAGCGCCTAGATGCCCGTGAGGATCTGGCCCGTGGTGCTCACGGGCACCACGTCGGCGGCGCCCACGGTTGTCTGCGTCATGATGCTAACGTAGAGCGAGTCGAACCAGCGATGCACCCCAAAGTGGCCCGTCTTCCGTCCGTCCGTGGGCCTCTGGTCCATAAAGTGCTTCTCGTCCATGAACGGAACCCGTAGGAACCAAAACAATAGTACGAATCCCATGTTCCACAACACAAAGCGAGACAGTAGCAGGCTTACTGCGAGCTTCTCCGAGTTGCCGCTTCCTCGCTTCTTCTGCATTGTTTCCACGCCCGCGCGCGAAATTCGCGGCGATGGCGTCGACGACTCGGTCCAACTCTGCGCCAAGACAGACAAAGACGAAGCAGCCTTACAAGCACCATGCTCGGAAGTGGGTGACGCCGGTGATTCTTGTGTGTCTTACCGCAGGCATTGTGGTTGGAATCGTTCTTGCCGTGCACTACGCTGAGCGAGCCAACAACCCGGCTGGAGCGGACGATCACAGCTTTGTCGTCCCCGTGTGGACACTGAGCCGCGACGGATCGCGGCAAGGGATCGATTTTACCTCCGCAAAGAACTCACCAGTTGCTGTCAACCACGCCAACATTGTCGGGCAAGCGCGTCTCGCGCGACGAAGCGAGCTGGAGGATGCCGTAAAGCAGAACCCGACGGTGAAGCACCAGTGCACCGACTACCTCTGGCTCCTCGACGGTTCCCTCGCAAACGTGTGCAACGCCAAAGTTACCCGCTTGGGTGCATCCTCCGCCAACGATAGGTACGGGGCGTTTATTCTTATCTCTATTCATACCAAAGAGCTCGCCATAGAAGCCCTGCAGAACACGGGTCTCGTCCCAGACACAAGCCGCATCATGGTCCTGACTCCGTTCCAGAAGGCAACTCCTCTTGTCCCGGGCGATCCCGCCGACTCGGGAACAGGCTTCCCCGCGGCTCCGGCTCCAACGTCTCCGTGAGTGCATCGAGAAACTAACGCTGCCATGGAATTGCGTCGCCGCCTCTACAATTCGTTGCCGATGCTGATCCCAACCGCGGTCATTGCAGCGGCGCTCATCGTTGCGCTGATCCTGTCGGAACGGGTGCGCCAGGACGACGAGATGAAGCAGCACGAAGGTCTCGCGACCGCGTCGGTTGTCATGGTATCGTTGGCGATAGCTGCGACAGTGTTCGCTAGCGTACAGGGATTTTTGTTTGGATAAGATTTAAGTCAATTCTGCGTTTAGCAATTCAATCAGCGTTTGCTGTACATTGATAGTGTTCCGCGGTCCCCGTCGGAAGACTTGCACTTCATCCGTTGTGCTTTTTAGTCGCAATCGATGCACGTGTACTCGTCTCGTCTGTCCCTGGCGGTGCAGGCGGCCCACCAGTTGGGATGCCGAACCCGAGTCCAGGTACTGGTCTACCACAATGAGATGGTTCGCTCGCTGCAAGTTGAGACCGACGCCGGCGGTGCGTGCAGACAGCACAAGACACCGGACATCGGTATCTTCGCGGAAGTGCCGCACCGCCTTGCCTCTGCTCTTCGGACTCATGTTGGGGAGAAGTTGCGCCACTGCCTTGCTGCCTAGCGATCTCTGCAACTGAGTGCGAATCCATCTGAGATGCTGTGCGTTCTCCGTAGCAATGACAGCCTTCTCTGAAGCACCCATTTTCTACAAAATGGCCAAAATTGCAGTTATTTTGGGATGCTCTGCGTCCCCTGCACCAGAAGCTGGACCCCCTTCGTCTATGTCATCTGCACCGTCATCGTCTCCGACGCCCTCCGCCGCGTCTTCCTTCGCCGCGTCTTTCTCCGCAGGCGCCTCGTGTCGCACGAGCAACTGCGTAACGTCGGCTAGGGACCTAATCTCGCGACGACACAGCGGACAACTTCCTCCAGAGGACATGGGTCTTGACTGCAGCCACGAGGTAAGGCAGTCTTTGCAGAAGCGGTGACGACACGCGACCTCCACGGGATCCTGGTATGCCTGCAAACAAACCGCACAGTCTTCGCCGTCGAGTTCCTCGGAGGCCACGACACGTGTTCTGGTTATCTACGCGGTTGTGTCGGCGGCTTGCTGCCGCATTCGGAGTTGGCCTGTGCGCAAACGCTCGATCGCCGCGCGAATTCGCTCCGTGGTGATTGGAATTCCGTCGTCGGCGGCATCTACCCCGGGCGCCTGCAACCCAATGGCCCGTCCCACGATGCTAATACGCTGCAGAGGTTCTGCTTCGGCCGCACGGACCATGGCACGCACAAAGCGCACATGCAGCCACTCGGGACACTCCAAAATCACCTAGTGTTCTTCGTACGCCTGCAATTCTGGCAAAAGTTTGCGGTCGGGCTCGTCCTCATAGGAATCGGCAATATTCAGCGCAAAGCGCATTCGTCCGTACAGGCACGATGCCATGCATGGTGCCCCGTGCCCCGTTTGTAGTGCGTCAACTACGCCGACCGCCATCGGCAGCCGAAGCGGTTCGGTTGGAGCGGTGCCGCACAAAGCTACCATTCGCTCAAAAGCAAACGTGCGCCACCGGATGCCAGTCTTGATCTAGGCCTCGTCCAAGATCACAAGATCCCAGTGGATCCGCTGCAGCTCGCCGAGGTCCCAAAGAATCGGCCTGGTACGTTTTGTGCACAGAGGAGTAAAGTACGCGGCATCGTCGTCCCTTTTTTCCTGCCAATCGTACCGCCGCGGCTCCAGCTCTAAAAAGTCATGCAACGGCAGCCGGAAGGTAACCGGGGCACGCCGTGGTCCCGATTGACGATTTGTCCCATACTATAAATCCACCACTCCATCGCAGTACCGCGTGATGGTCATGTGCAGATTCCATCGCTCCACGTAGATAGAAAGATTCGCGCGCAGGTCGCCCTCGTTGCAGATCCGGTCAAACGACTGCGCCGGCGGAGCTGCTTCAAAGTTGGATGGACCCGCATTTAGACGCCGCATGTTGGCGTCTAGATTGAGTTGGGCAGTTGACACCAACACAAAGTCCGCGTGGCAGGCGGCGCCGAGCAAGATGTGCCGCTGCGTTCCTTCCCACCGCATGACCTTTTGCGGAGTCTTTGCCTGCGCAATGGCATCGATCCATTCATTCAGGACGCTGGGGGGAGCTACAATTAGCACCTTACCCTTGAGACATCGTCCCGTTAAGTGCAGGGCTCCCTCGTCCGAGTGAATCACGTGGCTAGGCCGTTTGTACAAGGAACCAAACGTGGATACATACGGACCCCGAGGGCATGCCTTGGCCGTCTTCCGAATCGATTGGGGCTTGCCGGCTGCCGGCGCAGCGGTGTCTTCTGCTAAATCCACACCAAAGGGAGCATCGATGCCGAGTGCTCTCAGATACTCGGGAGTGAAGCGCATCCCAAACACATCGGGACCGGGGACACTGAGGTCGGAGCGGGCCGCCGTGAGCGGCCTGACGTTTCCTTCGCGATCCCGAAGCTGCTACTGCAGGAGAAGAGCAAATGCCACCGCAACGGCGGTCTTGCCCATGCCGCGCTCCATGCGAAGCTCTGCGAACCCTCGTGGAACGTTGTCTACCATGCGCTCGGGCGGGGAGCGGAACACTTTGCGTCGCCGTTGGTTTGCAACAACTACAAGCCCCTCGGGGATGTTCCGTGTAATCATCAGGCCGGCGTGCGATCTACGGGCTTTTGCGCTACCGCTGACGTAGCAGTTCTCGTGCGCCAGGATTGCGTCAGCCACGCCCTGTCGCGAGCATCGGCGAAGCAAGAATCGCAGCGCCGCAGCCTGGTACGGCCACAGCTGCAAGGTGTACAACCGACCAGCAAGACGAGTTGCCGCACGATTTAAGCTGCAGTGGAACCGGGCCGTTGCCATGGGGAGCAGAGCGTCATCGGAAGCGGTAAACTGATGCGTTGCGACGTAGTTGGACTCCGCGCTTCCTACTTGCAACGGGAAGTACGGTATTGACGCGGGAATGCGAATGTGGGCATGATGCACGCGACTCGTGGAGGTGCTCTTTAAGTTAAACAAACCGGAATTCCTGCAGTCGGAGGAAGAGTTCGGAAGAGCTTGTGACATTTTGTAATTTGTGATCACACTTGACATGCTGCAGGCATGCCATACGACCCACTCGTCCTCGGGAACTTCCAAGGCAGGCAAGGACGACATCGAATCTTTTCACCCGACCACAGCTTCGGCGGCCGGCTTCTTGTCGGTCAGTCCGCCCAAATCCAACTCATCCAACGCATTCGGTAGCACGCCATCGTCGGCCTCTTCCGCGCCCGCTGCCGCCTTGGCCGCGGCCTGAGCTTCGGCCAACTCCTTTGCCTTACGGATCTGACCCTTGGTGCGCTTGCGTCGCCTTCCTCGCTTGCCTCCTTGCGGCTTTGAAGCAGGCAAAGTTTTAGTTACCTCACTTCCCGCGGCGGCGTTGTCGTGTTCTTCCTCCGCCACCTCTGCCTTTGCTCCCTCCTTCTTTGTTCCGGCTTTGGCAAGCGACATCCCCGTCGCTCTCTTGAACGCCTTGGCCGCTGCTGGATTCTTCTTGGCTCTCTACAGGGCCGCCTTGTGCCCTCCAGACCCCGTGGCGGCGGCTTGTGCGGGCGAAAGACCCAAGGCTTGGGCAATGTCCGACTGACTGTGGCCCATCAGCATCTCCTGCAAATCCGTGTCCCCTCCCATGGCTGCCTGCGCCATGTGTGCCAGTCCTTTGCGCCCTGTTAGGCCCTTGCGCCTTGCCTGGTTCTGTAGCTTGCGCCTCTTCTGCAACCGCTCCTTCGTCTCGCGGATCCGCTGCTGCTTTAGCTTCTCCAATTCGGCCGCGCTGGGCCCGGTCCCCTGCTCCCTCAGGGCCAGCGCGGAGAGGTCCAGGTCCGCGTGTTGTTCCGCGATTGCCGCCGCTGCTTCCGGCATCTCCATCTCTCTCTTTTACTTTTGATATCGACCCACTCGCCGGCGCCCTTCGCGTCTTTTTATCGACCGGACTCACCATGCAAGTGTCAATCTCCTCGGCCGCCCGGTCCCGCTTCCCCAGCCGAAGGATAGTATCCCGAGTCATGCCATGCACGCGCCGGCTGCCCGTTCCATCCGGCATCGGAATGCCGTCTTGTCGGAACCACTCCAGGATCTGCTCGACGTCCTGCACAAAAGACCGGTGCAAAGAGGATTGGCGCCCAAGCCCCGACCCCGACTGCTGCTCCCGCTTGATCTGCTCGTACCTCAGCTTTTTGTCGCAGGACCAGCTCGCAATCTCTTCCGGCGTCGGGTCAGGGTCCACGTCCCTCCACTCGTAGTGCCTCTGTTGTATCACGTTTTGCGCCCTCTGCTAATGCTTGCCGCCGAGTGCCCGAAGTGCTTGCGCAAACAGAGACCCAACGTTGGCGTACCTCGTCGCGATATCCATCCCAAGTGTTGCCTCCACCACAACCCTGCGAGCGTCCAGCATCGGGTACAGCCTCTGCGCATCCCGAACCTCGTCGCGGCACTTGGCAAAGTTCAGAAGGCTCCGAGCTCTCGAGGCAATCTGCCAAGGCCGAATCGATCGTAGCTCTCCGCCTCGCTCGGCTTCCTCTGGCGCCTAAAGCAACCGCGCACGCCTCCCTCCAGTGCTGGTTGCGTACAGCGCGTCCTGATCCTTCATGTAGCGGTCCTCGTCGGTCAGGCGCATAAAGTCGTTCCGGTCCCCTGCCACTGGTGACAACGCTGCTCGGCCTTCGAGAACCGTTGGCGATCCCGCGCTCGGATCCGCTGCCTGTGCCTCTCCGTCTTCCGGAATGGTCATCGGCGACGGCCTCCCTTGCTCCCTCTTCACGCCCATTATGCGACGAAGCTCTAGCGTGCCCCGATGCGAGTTGTATGCCAGAGACCGCGGCGTGGCTCCGACACCAGGAGCGAGAGGCCGGATAATGGATGCCACAACGGCCTGCGTCTCCTTGCGGCACACCCGCAACTCTGACGCCTCGACACAGCCAGCTACGAGAGGACGGGCCCATGGCCGCATAAGCGCCGTGCGTGCTGACGTGATCAGCCACATATCGTGACTGACAGATTCGAGCGTCTGCGCTCGGCCGAGAACAGACTCCTGTCCCATCGGAGGAATCGAATCCGCATGCGAGACGCATGCCCGCGCAATTGCGAGATGAAGCCGCGCCGCATTCTGTGCCCACACCAGGCCTCTTCGGCGACAGCCGGCCTGCACGGCAAGACACGGCGGAGGCATGCGGAATCCCTGGTCTCCCGTGAACGGCAGATGCCCCCGCAAACTCTCGATCAGCAGCGCGTACCTGTCGGCACTCAAAGGAGTGCGGTAGTGAGCGCTTCGCGCGGGCCCAAGGTCTTTCAGCGGGCTGGACGGTACCGTCGCCTCGACTTCGTCGCCTCCCAGCTGCATGCGTTCTGACGTCCACCGATTCTTCGGCTGACGACGAAGGCAGTACGGAAGCACCACTCGATTCCGAATCCACCTTCGGTTCGCCTCGCGCAAAGCTTCGGGCAACTGACGGGACTTCTTCGCGCACCGGGACAGCACAAAGTCAGCCCTATACCCGTCCGATAGGATCAGTCGCATCGGCTGCAACAGTGTCTCGAGCGAGCGCGTAGGGTCCACAGGAGCCCCGATCTGGTGCAACAGCACATCGAGGTGCGTGGGCCACGCCCCAGGGTCTCCCTTGACGATTGCAGTGCGCACGGCGAGCGAGCGCCGCGTGAATCCGCCGAGCGCAACCACCCCTGAAGGATGCACCGTCGCCGCTTCCTCCGTCTCTGCTTCGGTCGTGCCGGAATGCGTACCGCGCCCTTCCTCTGCCTCGTCATCTTCATCTTCCTATTCGTTATCCTCTTCCTCATCGTCATTCGACACTCTCATGGAACCGACCTGCGTGGCAAAATTCATGGGAAAGCTCAACCGAGAGCCAGTGGCCGCGGCCAGCCGTTGGCGCTTGTGCTCTTCCGTGGCGCCGGCGCCCATTGGCAGCAGTCCGGAGACGCCCCATGCCCCCTGCGCCGCCAGCTCCTCGGTCGCGTCACGGTCCGCCTCCCTCTCGCTGCTTGTGGCCATCGCGTTAATACGCACATCCCCAACGCACCGCGCCAGCCTGCACAGGATAAGAGCAACAAGCGCGGCGTCCTCGTCTGTCTGCAGGCATCCCTAAAGCATGAGCTCCGTCAGGCTAACTGCCAGCATAAGATCCATGACGCACCCCTGCTACGCGTGTGCCAGCACCGCCATCAGATGCATGCGCGCGGGTACGGCAACGACAGGGTGCTCTCGTCGCACCGCTGCCTTTGTGGCCCGACTCATCTAAATCAGTGCGTCCCAGCAGTCTTTGAGTCCCCCTCGAATGCGAGCGTCTCCATGCAGGGGGTGCTTGCCGTTCGCGAGCGAATGCGCCAGGAAGGTAAGGTAGCGGAGCGGGTGGAAGCCGGGCGCCCGCACCGACACGTCCCACCGCTGCGAGTCGGCTAGCGCTAGCGTGACCTGCTTTGTGTACCGATGCACTTCACCGAGCGACACGGGAAGAGTTCCAAGACCCGAGGATGAGGACAAGGACGATGCAAGCCCTTTGATACCGTGTCGCAGCGCAATCCGATCCAGGGTTTTGCCAGCGGCCACTCCGCCTTCTCTACGCGATGCCGGAGGCGTGATCAGAGGGGCGTACGCTCCCAACACCAGTCCTCCGCGAATACCATCCTCCAACAGAGACAGCAACAGCTGCGCGGCGTTTGGTCCGTCACACCGAGCCGTCTGCCACCGCTCCGAGTTTGCAATCTCGTCTGCAACGTGCCCGCCCACTCGAAGCGGTGGCCTCCCCACTGCTGGTTCAAGCGCCGGGATGTACTTGGGGCGAAGCTGCAGCCGAGTTGCGTGCCCGAAGCGAGTCACCTGACGGCACCAGCAGTCGCGCATCGCAAAATCGTAGGCCCCGTGCGTGCCAGGGACCATCCGGGCGTGCGAGCGCTCCGAGGGACTCAGCTCGGCCCTTCGTGGGAAGTTCACCAGCTTCTCAAACGGGCGGAGCGCATCCACGCTCACACGGTCATCCGCCCCAGGTCTCTGCTCGTGGGCTTCTCGCGGAGGCATGTCGTCGAGCGAATACTGCGGAATTGGTGCAGTCTTCCGCTGTGAGTGAGGGAGTGCGCGAACATCTCCAGTCTCGGCATCCACCTCGGAGCGAGTGGACCGAACCGAGACGCGAGCTGGGACGATGCCGGCAAAAAGGTGAGACCGAAGTCCCTGCAGCAGACGGAACTCTTCTCCGCTCAGTTCGGCTGGTATGTCCAGCTCGCGGAGAGCCCGCATGGCCGCGGCGTGCTGCTCTGGATGCCGGTCGGTCGTGTTCATGTGTTTGCAAAGCTCTCCAACCCCGTTGCGCACGTCGCCGTCTGTGCCACACCCGGCCTCACACAGAGCACAAGCGACCCATGAGAGGTACTTGCGACGGTCCCCGGGTACCATTGAGATACCGCGACGGGCCAACAACAGAACAAACACTACTCCGTGAAGCAATCGGCTTGGGTAGAAGGGTATGACGCGGATCGCCGCACGTGATGCCACATTCAGCGCCTCCTGTGAAGACGGAAGGTCCAGTAGCGCAACGGTTGCGGCGGCCACGTCTCCGTGCACAATCGCGGCCTCAACACATTCCTGCGCGATCTTACTCGGGTCCCTGGTGTCTCCTTCTGGCTGCGTCGATGCGGCCTTGTCGAGCTCGGCAACGAGCCCCGGCTCCGGTGGCACTCCCACAAGGCAGTCCACGACGCATCCGTGTCCTGGTGGGGGAAAATGCGGAGGCCTGGCAACGATCAAACCGGAATGGCTAGCAAACGGCCTTCCGTCTGCGCGAGCACCGGGGTACGCCGGCAGGCATGCGTCGCCGGCTCCAAATCGAATGCCGACGCTGCGCGGGTCTAGGTAGTCCACCATGCCGGGCTCAATTCCAAACGAATCAGAGGGGGCCTTGCTCTGTGACAGTGACATGGCGGATGAAGAAGACGACTGCGATAAGGGAGCACTACGTCCGGCACCGGACTCTGGTTCTAAAAACATCGGGCCCTCCGCTTCTCGTGCAGCTTGCCGCTACGAATCCCGCACCCCGACAGCCATGAGGCCGTATCCCCGATTGTAATTAAAGCTGAAAACATCCATGGCCTCTTCAGCGGGCACAAACTCCACCGCGCCTGGCACGGTCATCTCTCTGCTGGCCGTCATCTGGGCAATGGTCGTTGGTGCGCTTCTGCTTGGGCGAACGTGGGCATGCCGGTCCGAAGCACTGAGTGCCTCCATGGGAGTACAAGATTTATCAAAGAGAATGCAAGACCTTGAGCGCCGACAACTCTCCCTGGAACTCGATCGGAATGAACGAGAGTGCAGTCGTCCAAACCGTGTCGGATGAAGTCGCAGCCCGGAACTGGATCCGGGACGTCTCGGCGACACGGCGCGACACTTTGGCTCGGCCGGGCCAACCACACACTTTTATTGCATTGCAACTCGACACAAGATGGATGAGGCGGCATCCGAGGCAGTCACGCAGTACTATGATCAGGAAATTGGACCTCTCTCAAAAGAAGTCGAACAACTCGTCTTATCCAGCGGCCACAAAGGTCCCATTACCAACACTCTCGTCGCTCTGGCAGCAGGGCACCGGGCGATTGCCTACATGAAGGCCTCGATTCTCGGGGACAAGCGTTCGCGGGACGAGATTGAGGAGGAAGACGATGACGCACCAGTTGCTGCGCCGCCGTCTCCCTAGAAGAAGGCGCGCGTGCAATCAAAGCCAAAGTTGGCAGCGGAGCCGATGGAGGTGGCAAAGACGAAGAAGATTATGACGAAGGTTAAAAAGGCGATGGACTCGAAGAAGGCCGCATCAACCGCAACGGAAGAGTCCAAGGATCCCGAGCCCGAGGAGGCATCGTCATCCGCCGTGCCGGCGAGCGGCGCCGGTGCGTCGGAGCCCAAACTGACATCGTCTGGCACGGCCGGGACCGAGGCAACGGAACCGATGCCGTCGGACCGTGACGAGTGGGCCAAGGACCAAGAGGAGGAGATTGCCGAGCTGAACGAAGGACCGGACCCGGAGGCCAGTCTGAAGTTTGTTCGCACAATTCTTTGCGCTCCCACGGACGACGAGATGCGGAAGCGGTTCCATCAGGCCACGGATTTGGGGAACTACCTCACGACGCACGTGGGACACCAAGACGTCGAAATTTTCCTTCCGAGCCAAAACGTGTCACTGGAAGGTAACCAAACCATGTTCTTCGACCTGCACATGCCAGAACAGTACGGCAACGCCGCGGCAAAGAAGAAGAAGTCGCTGCCGCTTCCTCGGGCCATTGTGCAGCTTTACAAGGCAGGGGACGAGCTGCGGAAGAAGAAGGAGCTTTGGGAGAATCTTGACATGCGGTGGTTTGCGTCTTCGATTGCGTGCCCACCCGCTGACCTCAAAGCGGTCCTGGTGATCAAGCTTGGCACTGTGGAAGAGATGCAGGCCCAGGTGGACAAGATGCTGCCAAAGGGGACGTCCGCTCCTCTTGCTGAGCTAATGGATAAGGGGGTCGTGACGGTAGGCATGCCGCCGACGTCACTGGACGACGCACGGATGCTCTCTGTCATGCTTGCCGCGCAGGCCATTCTGAACGCTGACGACGTACCGGTGCTGTTTGGCGGCGACATGAATGGGTCCAAGAACGTTGCCAAGATGGCGGTGTTCTTGGCAAACCAGATGGTGAAGCAGACGGAGAGCAAGTTTAATGGCATTAAGGCGAGGATGTCACAGGAGGAGAAGGACGACCGGGCAGGGGCTCTGCGCGACGCCAAGGCCAAACTGGAGAGGGCCGAGGGACTGGCAGCTTGCAAGGCCGGCACGCAGGCGGACAAGGTAGCCCTGGCGGCCGCGGCGGGATTGGTTTGAATGGGACGGGGATTGTGTGAATGGATACAGGGGTTGGTAGTGGTATGCGGAATGATAGAAGATGATCGAACAATGACACTGCACAAATGTTACGCCTCTACTTCTGCTTCTTCCTATTCTTCAATGGTTGCCGTATCCTGATGATCCTTTGCGGTGGCTGCGTCCTTCTCTTTGCGTGCTCGTTTGCGAGTAGCCTCGCGCTTCGCCTTGGAGGTCTTATTCAGGTGGAAGCTTTGCTTCAGATGTCCCTTGGATGGTTGCCTTGTGAGGTCACCTACTTCCACGAGATATTGCATGGCGGCGCGGAACCGGGGAAGCTACACGGGTTTGCGGCTCAGGTGCACGGATCGGAAGCGTTCCAATACTGCTCTGGAACTGACGTAGAAGCTTCCCTCTTCGTGGAGCTGGGCGAACACCTTGGTCAGGATGCACACGTACGAAGTTGGCGCCGGCTTGCGCTTCCTCTTCATGTCGGACCTTCGTGACGTCGCCGGGGCGGTGACCACTGCAGTCTTTGGGCGTCCCTTTTTTGTCTTCTCGACGTGGGCGGCGACGGCGCGGGCGAGTGCGGAAGCCATTTTGACAGGATCCCTCACGACGCCGTCTGATAGGCGAGGTACAGCTGGTCGTTGTGAACGCGGGCAATCATGCGGGCCTCACGGCCGACGAAGAAGCTGTACTGCTTGGCCGCAACGCTCTGGTCCCACTGCAGTTCGATGCTTGTGCTGGCCCACTGGTACTGGTTCAGGCTGCCGGTCGCGTCGGAGGATCCGTGCTTGGCTTCGAATGACATGGAGTAAATACGCTTGCGGGTCGTGGGATCGGGGCCTCCGGGACACGTCTCCAGGTAGGGTGCGGTGCGCCAAAAGCTGCCGTCGAGCGGCCGCTGCAAGTACCCGGTCGGGGTCTGAAGTCCCATTGTCTTGATAATGTCCCTGCCGATCAGGTTGCTCGTGTTGGTGAACTCGTTTTGGTGGTCGGCGGCTTTTAGCTAGGGAACCACAAAGAGCTTGGTCGTGGGATGGGGCCACCGCACCGGGAGATGAGTTGCCGCCTCGGCAAATTCGCGCCACTGGTGCTGCACCATCAACATGTCAAACTTGTCTTCCTTGAGGAAGTCCTGCTCGGCGTCGTCCAGGTATCCAAGCTTTGCCACAAGCATGACGCCAAGATCGCTACTCTCTAGCGGGCGCATGTTGTCGGCCTTGAGCACGGCCGTGTCGCGGCGAGATCGGACCAGCACCTGCTCCCAAGACGCGAAGGTGATGTCAAACTGCACGCGGGCCAGCTGAAGGCAGCAGAGATCTAGCGCCTTGTCTTGGCTCTTGGTGTGCGACAAGGGGATGGGCACGTACGCGACCTCAGGCTGCCCGGTGCGAGCAATCAGCCACTCCAGGCGCTCCTGCTCGTCCAGGTGAGGCGGGACCTGTGAGGTCATGTCGCGGATCAGCTTCTTGTGACCCTCGCCGTACGAGCACTCGAGGATGCAGTCGATCATGCGGCCGCACATCTGGTCCACGCGATGGCCTCCGATCGTCTCCTCCACCCGGCGGATCATGCGCAGAGGCCAGCCGTCGGCCAGGTACACGTAGTGCTTGGCCCGGCCGGGCGCTCGCGTGGCCCGCGTGACGGCCGACTCGATCTCTGCTGAGCGGCCCTAAATGCGTCCCTCCTTCGCGGCGACTTCTAGGGGAGTGGCGTGGCGCGACCCGGTGGCGCCTCCGCAGCTCGTCGCAAACAGAGCGTCCATGCGCTGCTCCACAGCGGCCACGTCGTCGTCTTCGGCGTCATCAAACTCCATCTTGCCCAGCCCGTAGCCCGACTCAAGGGCCTGCTTGCCGGCGAGGTTCGCAAGTTGGTCCAGCTTGTTCTCACGTTCGTCCTGCACGGGAATGTTGTGATTCAGCGACATGCGGCCGCGGCGCCTGCCGCTGACGGCCACGAGAGCCGGACGCTCAAAGCGCAGGTACACCTCCTGCAGATAATCCGTGCCGTCACCGACGTTGCGACACGAGCAGGGGCCCTGGCCGGCGCCGGCACCGTCAATGCGCAGAGGCACGTGCTCGGCCGACCACTAGGTGCTACCGCACCACTCGTCGCGGAAGGGCCGGCGGAACCTGGGCTCGTGCACCACAATCTCTTCTTTGATGGGGGTTACCTCTTCCCGGGTCACGGGCTCTCCGCGCTCGTGCCCAATCACGTTACCCTTGGAGTCCAGGCGCTCTAGCAGCTCAAACGCCTACTTCCCGTCTCTCTGCAGCACAGGCACCTTGCGACGCTGCAGACCAACAATGACCTCCTTGGTGAAGGCCGCGGGAGGGTCAAACATTAGGCAGTCTAGTCCACCCTGGAACACGGCAGCATTGGACCGTGGACCGGAGGAGGCACTCCCAGCAACCGCCTCAATTCGCCTATACTCGGACGACATCGACATGGAGGTGTTATAGTCTTTCCCAAAATAGAAGGATCCAGGTGGGGGCACTGCGTCCGACACCTCCCCACATCAGCATTCGGGGCGCAGGCCACAGCCAAGACGGGAATTCAGACACTTTGCTTATTATTGAAGTAAATCCATGTGTCCCAAAATCACAGGGGAGACGCAGGTCCGCGAGCGCACCGTCTTGTCGATCGACGTAGGGATCCGCAACCTGTCTTATTGCGTTGCCAAAGTTCGTGCGTCGCTGGCTCCACCGGGATGGCCCGGTTCCGTGTTGCCCCGGGATCACCGGTCCGTGCGCCTGGAACTCGAAGGTTTTGGCGCGAGCAAGCTGCAGCTTAGGCTCGACGTCACCGTACTGGAGTGGAAGCGCGTGGACGCCGGAGCGCCCAAGGCCACGGATGGCAGCAAGCCGACCCTGTTTGATGAGATCGACGCCATGGTATCTGGCGGACACATTGCCGAGCTGCAGCGCCTCGTCCGGGAACATGGGGTGGACCTTGCAATCATCGAGCAGCAGGTTCCTCGCATTGGCTTTGGCGGTCGCGGTGGCGGTGGCGGAGCTCAGAGCAACATCAGGGCGTTTGCCGTGGCCCATGTTCTGTGGTCTCATCTCCGCTCGGCCTTTGGAACGGACCTGGAGCTGGACAGCGTCTCGGCGAATGCCGGACCGGGCACGTACACGACGCTGCAAGTCCAAACCGACTACGTAGCCGCTGGGTATCCTTAGACAGACCTTCGTCGCGAAAAGAAGCGATGGGCGATTCGAGTCATGGACTGCACGCTGCAGCTGCAGGGCCGGCCCGTCTGGCTCTCTGTGACGTTTGCGGCCGGAGGCGACAAGCGAGACGACCTCGCCGATTCGTTCCTGCAGATCCTAAGCTGGTACCGCACCAGGGGCAAGAACGATCTGCGTCGAAGCTTGGGCCTCTGCTCTGTCAAGCGATCGCGCGCAGTCGCGGCCGACGTGGCGGCAGCAGGCCTGGACGACGTAACTGGGGAGGACGAAGCGGTGGAGAAGAAGCCGAAGCGGGCGCGCGCAGTGGCCGCCGACCCGGCAGACATTCTGGCGGCTCGGATTGTACCCTCGCGTCGGCCCTTCCCGGACATTCCCAATCACTGCGATACGGCGGCAGAGGCGCTGGTTGCAGTTTTGCCCAAAGGGCGCATCTGCTGCTACCTCGTGTGCCCTCCGGCAGACGTTCCGAAGGGAAGCCCGCGCACCTACAAAGGATACACCGTAGACATGGGACACCGCCTCCGGTAGCACGCCGGGGAGCTGGCCGGCGGAGCGCGCGCAACATCGGCCTGGAAGGGAGCGCGTCTATGCCTCACAGTGGACGGATTCGAGAACAAGAACCAGGCGATGCGCTTTGAGAAGATGTGGAAGATTACTAATCCGGGCAGGCGGTCCGTCTCACCGCGCATGCCCGAGTTGTTTGCCGAAGGCGCGCACTTGTCCAACATTGGACGGGCGGCCGATAAACTCCTGGCGACCTTGCACAGCCATCACTTTGCAACATGGCCGTTGCGAGTCGTGTGGTGGCTTGGACCCGGCAACCAACTGCCTCCTCAGCTGCCTCGAGAGGCAACGTGGGCGGCATTTTAGCCGAGGGTCCGAGCCAAAGCCCCCACCTCCGGAGCCGGGGACGCTGCGGAAGCTGCTGACGAGGATGCAACAAATACGCTGGCAAGGTCAGACGACGAGGGGTCAACGGGCCAAACCGGAGCAATCGTGGAATGAAACCACGTCAACGCGCGCACCCTCCCGTCGTGTTTGCCGCAGAGTCGAAACGGAAGCACCGGCATGTCTTCTCGCATCGACGTAGCGGTGGCAATCTGCCCCGACCACGAGTTCACGTACAGAGTGACCGAGCTCAAGACCAGCAAGCGGATCTCGCTGTCCATGTCGGCGTCGACTCTGTGGCAGTTCCTTCAGCAGCACTGTGCCGGGTCGTCAAGCGACATCCGCGTGGGCATGAACCCCAACGCCGTGCAGTGCATTGTCGGAGCGATGGATGAGGTGGCCACCAAGTTCCAGAAGAAGCACGCCGAGATCCATCGCGGGTCACCACCTTCGCTAATCTTGGCGAGTGCCTTTATCGACATCTACGGCCTGGGCGACTCCCTCGTGAACTTCCTGCGCAAGTTCAGCAAGACTCAGCGCCAGATGCGCCACCGCGCGCACCAGCAAGAGTCGAGGCGCAAGACAGAGGAGCGTCGCATCCGAACACGCGACAGTAGCCGTGGCCGTAAGACCAAAACTAGTTCACGCTCGATCCTTCTCTCTCTCAGCAAGCCGGGCAAGGGAGACCGTGACCGCATCACTGATTTTATGGATCTGAGCAAGTACAAAGGCCTGACGCAGAAGGGCCGCCAGCTCACGCAAGGCAACTCTCGTTCCGCCAGCGGCGACGCCGCTCCCGTCGCCATTTACGTGCAGCATCCAATCCACGACGCTCACGGCAAGCTCGTGGCGGCGACCCGGGTGAACGACTTGGTTGACCGGTCGGGGTACATGCGGACGACGCGCCCTTCGGACGCCGGGATCTTCCTGGTCTCAGACAATGCCAAGAACAAGTACAAGCTCCATCCCAAGTTCGGAGCCGTCGTGCGCAGCCTCTCGGAGTTTGCCCGCGAGTACGGGTTCAGCCCTGGTGCCATCTCGGTTGCCACGGGAACCGCCGCGGCGTACGGGGCCGACATGGGTCTCGCGCAGGCTGCGCTGGACGAGCTAGTTGGCATTGGAGCGGGGGCCGGCGAGTCGGTTGCCGAGGTGGGGGCCAGCGGCCTTGGCGTGCAGATCGACGTGGACGACTCCGACTGGCACGACTCGGCCTTCTCGGGCGAGGCGGAGGAGGGAATGGCAGAGGTTGCGTCGTCGGAAGCGGTCGGCGGACGCCGGAAGAAGAAGAGGTACCCCAAGAAGGGCAAGTCCAAGTACCAGCAGTTCGTCAAGGAGTTTGCCGACAAGCACAAGCACAAGTACACCGGCCGGATGCCTGACATGATGAAGGCGGCAGCCAAGGCCTGGAATGCGCACAAGGAGGCAATGGCCGGCAGCGGAGGCCGAAGCCGCAGTCGCAGCCGCAGCCGCAGCAGGTCCAGCCGCGGTGGCCGCAGCCGTCGGGGCAGCAGCCGGGGGTCGCGCCGCAGCCACATGTCGACTTGATTTGATTCACGGATGCAGCCAAATACTGTAATTAGTTGTTGTGCACACACATACCCGTTTTTTGTTGCAGCAAGCGCTTCGCCCGTTCTGCCTGCTCTCCTGCAAGTCTCCCAACGTGATAGTTGTAGTAATTTTGGATCCCGTAAAAAAACAAAAAGTTGCAAAGGATCGAACCCAAAAGCCTGATCGCCAGCGGAGCGTGCGCGGTCAGCACGAGCGCGAGGATGGCGGCAGCGATCGCGGCAACCAGGGTCCGGCGCCAGATGGCGGCCTTGGGAACGTGGGACGCCGCCAGGCACATGCGTTCTAGCAGAATGCACGCGTCGTCTCCGTCGGTGGGTGCTGTTCCCCGCAGCTGGCGGCCTCGAAGGAAGTGCTGGTCGTCGCAGCCCGTCGCATCACAGCCGTTGTCCCGAAGCTCCAGCGTCGCGGCTCCCACGAGAGCCGCAAGCGCCACGCCGCAGGCCGCAGCCGCAGCGATAACGTTCGTGCAATGCCACCTCATTTGTCATAGCAAGTATGACGCACAGCTACCGGCAATGATCAGTGTGGAGAGGACCACCACTGCGGCGCACTCGGTTGACAAACCGTACAAGGATTGCCCGATGTGCAATGTTGTAAATGTATCGGCTTTGTGATTGGATCCTACACCCCCCCATCCTCCTTCTTCTTCTTGCAAATGCATTGTAAACGTACAGGCACTCTGGCTCCAAACGTGATGCACAAGCGGTTGCAACGTAGTCTCCGACACAGTCCGCTTCGATTGGCACTGGCGGTCACACTTGCAGACCGATAATATGGCCGCGGCAGCATCTCAGATTCCTTACCACGCGTCTCAGCTGTCGCAACAAGTCCGGAAGCTTGGCGCGCCACAAGCTTCCGTCCAGGAATGCCAGAACCAAGCAGCAGCCGCAGCGATCCTAATGGCTACGCTATCCCAGGCCTGCGGGGCTGTACTCATCGGCTCACAGGCATTGGATGCCATAGGTGCTCTGGGTGCCGCTACCATTGTGGGAGACACGAATGTAGCGGCAACCAAGAAGCAGCAGGCCGAGCTCGCATCGCAGCTGCAGGGTTTGGTTCACAGCGTCTTCCCCGGCAGCAGCTTGCAGCTGGTGCAAGTGGCAGCAAACGTTGTCAAGATCATGCTTTTAAGCGCTTCGGGATCGGTCTCTCGTGTCGGGTCCATGGTTGACGTTGTGGGCGATAAACCCTTGGACAGCGTTTTAGTGGAGTGCCGGTTCCGGGCGGGAGTGGCGCTAGCGCTGGGCACCAGCATGCCGGCGCGAGTGGTACATCCAAAGATCATCGCTGCCAATCTCTTCCGATGCGCCACGGAATCCGATGTGAACGAGCTTACCAAGCACAAGGCTATTGCTCAGCTCGAAGACGCGTCGGCTCGAGCCGTCATGGGCATAGCGCCGAAGGCACTACCACTGCTCGCTGTGGCCTCTCATCTCGTGGACAGCCGCAAGACCGAGATACGGAGCCTTGGCCCGATGCTGCGGGCCATGGAGCATCAAACCGACCTAGAGCACACGCGTCGAATCGAAGAAGAACTTCGTCAGCTTCTGGAGAGGCTGCGCAAGCAGGACGAAGACCTTGCAAGCCAAGCGAACGCGAATGAATTGCTGCGTTTGGAGCGAGAACAGCTGCGCAAAGAGCACGCAACACTGCTTCGGGACCACGAGGTTCTGCGCACAGTGACCGATGCGTCGAAGCGCGACCTACAAGTGTCAGTGAACACGTTGGACATTTGCAAGCGCGAGCTACTAAAGTCAAACGATGCGTTGGACGTCTGCAAGAGCAAGATACAGGAGGTGAGCGAGACACACAAGTGCCAGCTGCGAGCGGCACGAGAGATTACCAGGAAGAACAGGCAGGCACTGAGGAGCGTCGAGACGGTTCTGCGTACCGAGCGCGAATAGTCGGACAACACCTGCCGCAAGCTCCACGCACTGAAGCAGGAGGTCCAAGTCCTGCGCTCAGCTGGAGGAAGAAGCAGGGCCAAGGCACAGGAGGAGCTGTTGGCACAACGGCTGAAGACGAAGCGGGCCGAAGATCAAGCCAAGATGGCCCGCAGAGAGACGATCATGCTGCGGCGCTAGCTCACTGAGCGTGCGGCGGTGCTGGAGAAGACATGCACACCCGAGCTGGATGCTGCTGTGGTAGATGCGACGGTAGAACGAGCCGCACTGGCGGAGAAGCGTGTCATGGCTCTGCTAAAGCGTGTCGTTCGGGTTCTGCATCTCCTGCCCAAGGGAACAAGTGTCGAGGACATGCTGCGACCGACCGGAGCCCAAGCCTTCCGTATGCTTGATCACGGAGTCCAGACGTCGAACGTGCAGGCCTGGGAGCACGTGTGGTCCAGAGCGGTTTTGGAGATGCACTCCGCTTCCGGCGGCGACGCTCTACAGCCCCACTGCCTCGACGGATACGCCATGGTTCGCAGCACGGTGGCACAGCTTCTCGCCACGGCGCATCGCGTGCTGGAAGGGGCGACAGCGGAGGAGGCCAGGTCGCTTCGACAACAGGTTGCGCAGCCATCCTTGGTGTGTCAGTTCGGCGCCACTATCCAATCACGAGCGCAGCGCCGTCGAGGAGCCGAAGGTGTGTCGCTGCCCGAAGACATCGACGAAGCAAAGCGAGCGGACGACCTTGTTCTCCGTCGAGCTCTTCAGTGGAAGCAAGAGACCAAAGCTGCGCTCTTCACTGAGCACGAAGGGCTGCTTGGTGATGGCGCTGACCCCGACGAGGGAGAGTGTGCGGTGGGGGTCAGCGCAGTACCGCCAGTGCATCTCCAGGTCGTGAGCCACCTCCCCGAGGAGACGCTGTCCGATAGCAGCAGGCCACCCATGCCGCCAGCTCTGGTGGATGCGATTCGCCGAGCTCATACCAACCCCGAAGTGACCCAGGCGCTCACAGCCGTAATCATTGGTGATGGTGGGCCCAAGGCTGGGACAGTCTGCAACCCCAAAAGCCTGGTACAGTTTGCTCGCTTAGGCAGCCCGCTACATACGCTCCCGACCGACATACGAGAGCTTGGCGACAGGATTGACACTATGCTGCCAGTGACCTCGTCTGGGTTGTCCGAGGCAAAGTATCTTGAACTCCGCATAGACGACGTGCGTCGTCAGAGCAAAGGCGGCTCCGCGGCGGTGCCACCAGACGAAGAGGTCAGAGGCACCCACATTAGCGTTGTCACTGCCGTGGCTCGGGCCGGCGCACGCGTGTTTGAGACGCTATGCAGCGATGGCGCCGGAAATTAGGAGGACACTAAAGCGGACGAGGGCAAGCCCGAGGGGGCAGCGTGTGCAACAACCGACCAAGACACGGATTGGTGCCTTCCGGTGCGTGCCGTTGGCTCGCAGGTAGAAGGAACGCGCGAAAGGTGCTTTGACGCTCTGGTGCGTCAGGTTGTGCACGCTGCCGTCGCCCCGATGGTGGCTCGGCTGCGCGCGGCGGTGGACGAGTTGCGGGATGCCCTGGCGGACGACGCTGATTGATAGCGGAAAAGACGATTCGGTTGATTTGCAATGCAAGCTAGCTCGGACGTGTTTTTTGCCAATGCAGGAGCGAGTGCCAGCTTCCGTCGTGAAGTAGCCACCGGCGCCAGCCGCGAGCGTCACGCAAAGGCACCCCACCAACGCGCCGAGGGATCAAAAATAACCCATGATAAATTTGTCCCACTTCGCGGTGACCCACGCAAAGGACTCGTGCGCCGAGCCGACGCCAGAGGCACGGCCCGTCCGAACCTGGCAACCGTTGAGGACGGTACTCGGCTGGGGACGGTTGAGTTCCGACGCGGAGGCGACGCCACGACCGAGCGCATCGGAACCCGCTCGCTCGCTCCGTCCAAGTCGTTGCTGCCTCCTCCGTCTCGCGTCATCCAGGGCAGAGACGGCTTGCGCGGCCGCCTGGTTGCGTTGCTGCAGCAGTCTCGGTCTGCATACCACGCCCGTCTTCGGTCGTGAACGTCCGTCCGACTTGCCGTGACACAGCACGCCGAGCGCACGAGGGTTGTCCCGGCGCGCTCGCACCCCTCATGGCTGCGGCTTCCAAGTCTGCTACCACGTGGGAGCACGCTTTACCCTTGTGCGGCTACACTTTGGTTACAGATGCGTTTACTGTGGACGAAGCAAAAGCAACGCGCGACGCAACTAGAACTCTTGTTAGATCTCGTGGGCAGAAGATATTTAATCCCGACCGCAAACGAAGCCAAGTCGATCTGTCCAGCGTAGAGCTTCGGCGCGAGATCCTGGTGGCGTGCAAGCCGGTGCTGACCGCCGTGCAGACTGCTCTGACCGAGCACGGCTGTTTGGTCACCCAATCACCCGTGTTGCTGCATTCGGCCAGTGGCTGCCACGCACAGCCTTGGCACCGGGACTACGCGCCCGAAGATACCGTGGGTCACTGCAGAACCGACGATCCAAAACTCACCATGGCCTGCGTGGCTGCCATCGACTCGGAGACGACGCTTGATGTGGTTCCACGATCTCACTTGTCATCTCGTTACGATAGGGATCCAAACGATGCTGCAGTTCAGCTTGAGATTTCGTGCGGGAGCTTAGTTTTATTCCACGGAGCTCTCGTGCACCGCGGAAGCGAGTACGAGGAGGAGAACGCCAGGGTTCACATGTACGGATTTGGAAGCGGCGGCGTTTTTGCACACAACCGAACATACGTTTTAGTGGACGAGAAGGGCCAACGATTTGTGTGAATAATCTGTGCCAAGAATTGAGTCTGTTCTATCGATGGAACGTTCCTGTCTTCAAAACAATCATGCCTGCTCTGGGATTCGAACCCAGGTGGGCGAACCCAGTCGTGCTTGAGACGACCACCTTGAACCGCTCGGTCAAACAGGCGCAAGCAGTTGCTTGGCTGGCAACACTAATTATGCCTTCTATCTCCAATAGATGTTCGGGATTTTGGGGGCCAACCAAAGATGAAACTGGAGCCATGCGCTTCTTCTTGCAGCCGGGCGAGGGATGTCCGCTCCCTGCCCCGCGGATTCTCATGATGGCAAACGAAGGCGAAGCTGAGATAATCATGGACACGGCTCTCTTGGGCATGCCAGCCAAGGCCATGTCCGGCGAGAGTGTGCTCCACAGCTGCCTCCTCCATACTCTACGGAGCAGCGGGTTCGAGGTAGTGCTCCAGACGGACCATCTTGCAATGGAAGACGACGTCAAGGAGCGGTACGCTGCTGTATACGTGACCGAGAACATGCATCCGTCCTGTGCACCGCATCTAACCAAGTGTGGCGCTCGGTGCCTGGTTGGGCTTGGGCATCCCTGGGCCGGTCCAACTATTGTCGAGACGGCCATGCACGGAACTCCGGTGATCGCTCCGAAAAAACAAATCCCCTCCACGCTCTAGCTTCCTGGCTTGCTGGTGACCAAGAATGCGACCGAGGCGGTCCAGGAAGCGCTCAAACAGAGCCGCAAAGATCCTGAAGGACGTCCGGCTCCAGGCGAGCGCTTAGAACTGGGAGGACAGTACACGCAGCGCGCCCTGACTGAGCTTGTACTCGGTGCCGCGCAGCTCGACGTGCCGAGCAGACTGTGGCCGGCGCCCCTGCATTCGCGGCAGCCAGGTACCGCTTCTTTGTCCTTCGAGGCACTGGACCGGCTGCAGAAAATCAAGGTGTACGGAACCGAGTATCAATCGTATGTGAAGGAGTCGGGAGATGGCACTGTTGCGCAGACCGCGTCGGTGAGCGTCGCGCCGTCCATGGGATGGGCGGTGCTGGTGTGCACACTGGCCGTCATTGTAATCTTAATTGTGCTGTCTGCATGGTTCATTGGTTTTGTCGTTCCTCACGAACGATACATGCACAAAATTAATCCCTAACTGTTTGTAAGTGTCCGCTAGTTTTGCAAGTACCCTTCTTCCTCGTCTTCGTCTTTGTCTTCGTCCTCGGATTCCTCGTCCTCGGATTCCTCGTCCTCGGATTCCTCGTCGTCAGGGTAGTCATGTTCTTCGGCGTCTAGATCTGAGTCGTCATTAAACGTTTGCGACATCCATTCCGCAAACGGGTGCATGGTTATCGGGGCGACCCAACCGATAGACATTGACGTTACCATGCCCATTGGGATTTGCCCGACCGGGCAAAGAGGATCCTCGGGGGGTGGAGGCGGCTTCCTTGCATCATGTTCTTCAAAACAGCTGGCGCGGCATGTAGGGCAGTGCTCGCGACCCGGGGGTAGATGCTGGAACCAAGACGACACGCAACTTCTACAAAACACGTGTTTGCATTTGAGCAAAGTTCGCGGACGTTCAGGCGCGCACAGGCAAATGGGACAGACATCGACGTTAGCTTCTACCTCAGTTCTCGACTTTTTGGTCGCCGTAGCTTCCATAAGCTGCCGCGGGCGGCTCCTCTTCTCTCCTGGGCGTGCCAGCATCGTAGGAATTGTACGGCGGCGGGACAAGTTCGGTTGATGACAGCGACCGGAGGGGCTCGTCGCCGGTCTCGTGCATGTGTCCAGCAAAGTCGGGCGATCCGTGGGCCCATGATGGCTCCGAGTCGTAGCGACCGTACGACGGGCCGAACCCCCAACCGCCGCGACCGCCGCCACGGCTTCCGCGGCCACGCCCGCGGTACCCACCACGGCCGCGACCGCGGCCTCGGCCCCGGCGCCGGTACGGCGAATGGTGGAGCGGATTGTGCTGGGACCGGTCCGCCTCGTGCTCGCGAGCCAACAGAGCGTTGATTCGTGACGTCAGGAGGTCAACCTTGGTGCCCAGCTTTACCACCATCGTCCGAACCGACTCTTGCCCCCAGCCCCCGCCGCTTCCGCTGTCCTGAGACTCGCTTCGCATTCGAGTTGCGACACCCTCTTCAGGCAAAGTAGAAGGGGTCGTCGTTGATCGTAACATGGGCGGGGGTCTCCTTTGCTTTCCACTGCACCTTCTTTGCGGTGGCGGTGACTTCGGCGGCTTGGTTGGACGCGTCGACCCAGGACGTGTTGGACAATTCTTCCAGCCGCTCCGCTGCCTTCGCGGGGCTGCCGTACTTGTCTTCCATCTCGTGCTTTGACTTGAGCCCCACTAGGCCAGCCGCCCTAGAGAGCGCTACGGTGGGTTGACGTTCCTGTGGCACTACTACACCGAGCAGCGCGTGCACCTCGTCCAGAGGACGCTTGCCCAAATCGCACTCGGGCCGGCCAGTAGCACCGTCAAGTCCGAGGGCTCGGCGGACACGAGCGAACCCTTCGGCCCGACGGCGTCGGAACACGTCTGGCTCGTCGTGCGCGCCAAAGGGGATTGGGCGATACGAGCGATCAAAATGCGTCAGCATCGGCATTCGGGTCGGATGGTAGACGGTCCACCCTGCAGTGTGGAACCGGGCGTGCATGGCATGCTCCTCGCCAAAGTGAACGTCGGGCCAGTTCACGTACGGCACTTGTCGATGAGCGCGCACCGGCGCAAAGCTCAAACATGCGGCCCACGCCAGCGACTTGTATGGCGTCTCTGGAATCTGAGCAAACGGACGCGAGTCGTATCGCGGCAGCGCCGAGTCATCTGCGGGCAGGAACCCGGCAATCGTCATGAAGGTGCCGGACTCCATTGCATGCTCGCTGCTGCAATGGCTCTGTGCCTCGCGGTTCAGCTTCAGAATCTTCTCACGATCACCCCGGTTATAGTTGAACGGATACGTGGACAGGATCGCTTGCTTGCTGCCGCACTTCAGAATCTCGTCGCGCAAATATGAGTCCCAGCCGCGCAGGAAGAGCGTGTGCGAGTCCACCATGAGCACAAAGTCGCTGTTGTTTGCCTCTGCCAATATCTGCTTCTCGATCATGGCTCGCGCTATGGGCGCCCCTCGGGCTTGTGACGCCGGCAGTCGTGCCACAGTCACCGATTGGAGCAGCTCTTCGACGGTTTTATCCTTAATGCCGCTTCTCCGCAGAACGCGTCGAGATTCCGCAGCGGGATCGGGATCCAGGTCGGAATCTTGAGCCAGCGCAAAGATACGCACGCAGTCGGGCCGGTCGGCATTCGCCAGGCACGTGCGGATGGTGTGCGGCAACTCGGGATCCCGGTAGCTTGGGATGGACACAAAAATGCGAGGCAGCGCAGTCTCGTCTCTGTGCGACTCCGAGACGGGCAGCTCGGTCAGCGTTTGCGGATCCTGCAGTCGATTTGGGTCCTTGGGATTGTTGATGTCTATGTGCTAACGGAGCCGAAGCCCTCGCGGATAGTCTTTGCTTCCCTGTAGCTCGGCCAAGTTCCCCCATTGATCGTGGAAGTGTAGTGTTTGAGGCTTCGCCTTGGCGGGCGCTGTGGCGTCGTCGTTTGACGGTGCGGAAGCGGCGGGGGCGCCATGCACGGGATCGGAGGGTTTGGCGCGGCTCCAGCGTACCACAATAAACGCGCACACAAATGCCAGCACGGACGCGGCGACGAACGCGACGACATCGACGTCCATTTATTATATCATTATATCAAACGAATCCGAGTAAAGCACCGAGCACGGCACCCAGCGCCGTTCCTCCAAGCGCAGATGCCCAAAAGACTTTGTGCTTCAGCTTGTCCGTGGCGTCGTCTTGCGTCGCAGGAGGCTCGTCGAGGTACGACGCTGCGGTTGCCACGCTTGCTGCAGGTTGCATGGCGGGAAGCCAGGACCTCCCGCGACTTTTTAGCCCCGGCAGTCCTACGGATCCTGCTGCGGTGCGGTCGTCCACATCAAACAAGCTTCGGGGTCTCCCCTCCAGCGCACTTCCCGCCACACTCATAACCCCAACCACCGTCTTGCGCTGTAAATCCTTCAAGAACATACCCGAATGCAGGGACGCTAACTCTTCGTTGCGTATGGCTCTCAGCTTGCGCTTCAAATCCTCCACTGTGGCTCTCGTCTGTTCCGTCAGATGAGACTCGGACATAGCTTTCTCGGGACTGCAACTCCGCCTCGGCTCTGCGACGCTTCTCGGGAGGCTGATCGGGATCCAAAACAATGTCGACGCACATTGTGATTTGATCCCTGCGCTTCGCGACCAAACCCTCCATCATGTGTCGCGGCAGCGCCTCGACGTCCAGTGGCACCGGGAGCGGCAGCAAGGCACGCCGACTCGCGCTTCGCTTCTCCCCTAGCTTTGGGGGCAGACTGTCCGTCGGCTTCGGCAAAGGTTTGGCCGGACGGTCGGCTTCCCGATGTACTCCCAACGTACGTGCCAGCCGCTTCTCGGTGTCTGTCGCCATGTCTGCTGCCAAGTACCCCATCGTCCCAAGGGGATTGAGGTGTCCAGTGTCGTCTTGCGCGAGCAGAACGGAGGGAAGACACAGCGCAGCTTTGCCAGGATCCAGCTGCGACGTCCACCTGCCATGCGCGTCACGCGTCTTCTTGCGTGCGGCCCGAATCTTGGCGAGCTTGGGAATGACAACTTCGCGTCGTTCCTGACGGAATTGCCGATAGCTGGTGGTCGGAAGGTTGCGGACCATTGCAATGCCGCGTACCGTCGCTCTCGCGTGGGCCTACCGAACTGCAACGTCTCGCCAAAGCTTTGTGGCGAACACGTCCTCGTCTGAGATTGCGTCGGACATCACGGCCGCTCCTTGTACGTCTTGCTCCGTGGTAACATTCAAAGTTGCAAGTTGCGGGTAGTTTTCGAAGGCAAAATCCATCAGCACCTGAGTGACAATGGCTTCGCTTGCACGTTCTCGCGTCGACCCCAGCATCCGCGCTGAGTGAGGGCGGGTCGCTTCCCTCCGCACGGCCTCTCGGGTGATTCGGGGAACACCTAGATCTGTAAGCCTGGTGCACCCCTCGCATGACCAGCTGCGTGCACCGCACAGCGCTCGGGCCTGGTCCTCTGCGGACGGCTCCATGCAGGCAATCCAGACCCCAAACGAGTTGCCGTTCTTCACGGACTTACGAAGCAGAGCCTCTTGCGTCATTATGCTGTCAGAATCCGCAGAAGCGTGGGGTTTTGGCCCAAACATTGCGGCGGACGGTACACTCCAAGTGTCCAAAGAGTGGCACGCAAGAGCAACCACCGCAGAGGCGCTGCCCTCTGCACTCGCGGCCATCCTGTCCGCCCAGGTCTCGGCGGCGTCTCCGGTCGGGACAGGAAGGTCGCATTCTCGTGCCAGCCTCAACACGCGCACCGCAACGGCACGCATCTCGAACGGGCTCAGCGAATTCAGCTGGACACGCGTGAATATGTCGTTGCGAGCTAACTTGGCCACTCGCTTGTCGCCCCTCCCAATTGAAACCACGAGGATGAAGTGATGAATGTGTGGCGCACCCAGCAGCTTCATAAGCTTGCCCATTCCCTCGTCGGCCAGGGTTGCGTCGCTCGGCACGGCAAAATCGCAGAGCTCCATAGCGACCAACCGCTTCTTCCGGGTCGGATCGATCGACGTCAGCAGCTGCTCGATCTAGCGAAGATGGGCTCGCAGGCTGCCTCCATTGTTCTCTATCTTGCACAACCGCAGCCCTAAGTCTTTAGCAAGGCAACGCACAACCGTAGTGCTTCCCACGCCAGCTGCTGCTTGCAGCAGCACATTCATACCGAGGCCCGAGGTGGCCCGTCCGAGCGCCTCCCGCAAGTTCTGCTTCGGGACGCGATTCCCCATGATGTCTGAGAGCCTTGCGCACATGCATCGCTGCTGCGGCGGCCGGGTCCGGTCCGCAAAACTATACAACTGCCGGAGCTTTTGTTGTCGCGCGGCGGAGTCGACTTTTGGACGGAGCACAGGGATTGAAGTTGCAGCCAACACACGGGGCGTCCTCTACTTCTTCTTCTCGCGGCTTGACTTTGTACTTGACTTTCCCGCTCTTTGCTTACCATACTGCTGGCTTCGACGCATCTCTGCCTGCTGAGGTGGGGTAGAACTTTAACATACTTGGTTTGTGCCGGATACCAATACAAGGTTACAACCGCTCGTCTCTGGCACCAAATGCACATGTGCCTGGCAGTTTACTTCACACACCCATCGACAAGCATGGCAGCAGCGGCTGACGCCCGGTGCAGATCCTGCCTTCATCTGGTCGCTACCATGGCAACAGACCGTGGCCTTGAGGCTCCGTCTCGAACAACTCCTGATCAAGCATTGAGGACACGGATTGTGCATCTGGTGGCGCAGTGGACAGGCAACCTGGCCTTTGCAAGTTATCCCGTGATTGAAGCTCGGGCCAACTTTTTGCCTCCGTGTCCGCGAGACTTGCCGCCCCTTCATGTGCTTACCGGGTGCGTCGGGAAATTACCTGTAGAGGCCTCTGGGCTGGATGCTGCGTTGCGTGACGCGCTGGTGCTGGCTCATTGCGACGATCCCGTGTTTTTGGCTGGCCTGCTTGACCAGCTGACCGTGGCCGAATCCGAGACCAAACGCTTTGAGGGAGGCTACGTTGCGCGCACGCTTGGCGGCCTGGACTTTGCCGGCTTGCCTTTGCTTCGTTTGCATCCAAGCGTTGGCGATGAGAAGCTTCAGATGACCAAGATTGCATTGGGACAGGGCAAAAAGATGGTCGATTGTCTGGTACAGCAAGACGTTCCGATGGATTGGGGGCCGGAAGATAGAGACACGGTATCGGTGGACGAAGGACGGGTAAACACATCCGAAGAGGAGACCAGTCGGCCACGTTCAATGAGCATCTGATAACATTTGTGTTTGAAGTTTTGTTTTTAATCAAATAAATGTAGAACTTCTTACACCTCCAAGTGCAAGATCGCGCGCCTCGGGTGTCGTTACCGTGGTGGCAATCCGCTTTGCACGATTCTTCAGCGCGCTACCGATGTGATGGTGCAAATGCGTTACGTATACAATAGCAATGACTGCAGCGGCCACCGCAACCACGCCAAACACAGAGATTGCTGCGATTGCACCGGGAGCCAGGCCTCCGCCTGCCGCGTTGTTGCTGCCGCAGTTGGGGAACGGGAAGCACTTGGCCGAGTTTGCCACCTCAATTCCTTGCGACTAAGCTCCATGCTGTGTGTAGAGAACGTTGCCGTTGCCCGTGTTGTTCCAAATCTTGCTGCTTGGATTATACTACTTCTCGGCCGTAAACTAGGCCAAAAGCAGCACCCGGAGAGGCGCGTCCGCTCGGAACACCTTGTCGCACGGCGTGCCTGGCCATGGGCCGTGGGAGCATTGGATTTGATCGGACTGCGCCCCTCCGAACGCCCACACTAGGCTGGGGTTGCTGCTGCCTTCGCTCGCGCGGCACCCGTTCTCTTGTCCAGGGAAGCAATTGGTCGAGGGGTCCATCTGCAACATGATGGCTTTTTGGGACTTGTACTCGACCGAGTTGACGGTGATTGTTGTGCTCTTGGTGCTCTTGTCTCGGAAGAAGAACCCCCGGAATCCCTTGGTTGCCAGTCTCCTGGTGTACCCCGGTCGCGTCGGAGAATCGTACGCCAGCTGCAGGCCCGTCACCGCCTGAATGTCGAAGCATTTATGCAGCGCCAAAGACTGGTTCCCCGAAGTGCAGCTTGTCGCAATATTGGCAGGGTTGGGGCAGGTATTGGTGACCGTAGCGAAGTCCGATAGGTCGACCGCAACGTCAACATCATTGGTGCCCGCATTGAAGATGACCGTGTTGTCGGTGTTGCTGACGTCTCGGAACGCAAACGTAAATTGGAGCACGACCTGCGTCTTGGCAAGGAACCCGCCCGAATGTGTCCACAAAGCAATCTTCTTGTCTCCCGTCGCAGGGAGGAATTGCGAGCCCAGCTGGAAGGTGACCTCGATCTTCCCTTGGCCCGGACTGTCTCCTGTGTGGCAGAAGACCGCGTCGCGGTCCGACTCCGAGTACGCGCTCAGCGCCGCCGAGTAAAACGCCATGCGCCTTGAACGGCCGTGGGTTTCGCGCCAACCCCCTTCCGCACTAAATGCAAGTGCATGAGTTCATGTGAGATGTGTTGCATGAGAAAGATCAAAACCAACCATATGAGGCTTATTGCGTTGTTGCTTATTCTTTGCGCGGCCGTGGCCGCCACGGCAGCTCTGGTAGCTGTATTGCAGACAAGGCACTCGTCGGACCACGAAAGTACGCTCGCACAGATCCAGACCATTGAGGCCATTCTGCTGCAAGCCCAAGCAAAATTGGAAGAAGCCCGGCTTGCTCTGCAAGGTGAATCACCTGCGCCGGGCCCGTCAATGACCACAAAGTATGGAAGTCTTGGATCAATCGCCATGGGTGTGCAAAATTGGACTGGCTCTTTTGGTCGTCCGAATGCACCTGCCGAGCTACAACCGTCCGTTCTCATGTACGAGCCGGTCGTGCGCGGAGAAGAAGAGATGCGAGTGTACTGCTGCCGTACCAGCCAGGGGGTCGTGGACAGAGCACAGCTGCTGCCAATTACGAATGGTCTTACCGGATACTTCTTAGTAAGCAAGCCCCAAGATGTGCATGCGCGTTTGCACCCCAAAGCATCGCGACCGTGTTCTTGCATCTTCAACGGTCGGTCGACCTTCACCTCTCCCAACAAGGGCGAGGGTGCTCACTGCGTTCTGCACTGGACCGATGCTTCCTACACTTAGTTCATGCTGACTGCTCTCTTCCCCATCGAGAACCCTATCGAATCGGGAGGTTCGAATCCGGGATATGGTGTGGACGAGAAGCCAATTGTATGGGCGTCCACCGCAGCCATGGACCCGCCGGAGGGATATACGGCACAAAACTTTGTCAATATATTCAACGCTGGCAAGGCCTATTAGTTTACAAACAGTGCTGGCAGCGAGGCTGCCTACAACGCCATGATGTTAAATCAAACAAACTCCATTTACAGCGTATGGTGCAAAGCCGGCGAAGCACCAACCTATGTGTACCACAACACCAGCGAGTTTGTTCCGACTCCTGGTACTCCCTTGGAAGCGGAGGCGTTTGCCCCAAGCTTGGAGACCAACTTGACACCAGCAGATTACACGCTTGATCCAAGTGATGTGTTGCTGCAAGCTGCCGCGGATTTTAGGAACGGAACCACTGCAAACTCCAACAACGGTCAAGATGTGGTGTATGCCAGGTCCGACGGAAGCGATGGCGCCATTCTCACCTACATCCGACGCACCATCGTAAATGCTGGAGTTGGCACCTACGACACGACGTCGGTCCCGGTACCGGCCAGCTCCATGGATCAAGACGTGCCAACCTTTGCGCTCATGGGCTAGTGCCGTCCAGTGGGGTAGCCGGTACTCACGGTGCAGAACACTGCGGCCGACAATATGGACGGAAGCTGTGGGGTCGCGATGTTTGTGTTACCAACGACAGCACTCGTGTCCGACGATTCTGCCTTTTTGGACAAGACGAACGTAACCCAAGCCCAGTTTGTGCGAACCGACGCGGCGGATACAAGCTTCATGATTGGGCCAGGGTCCACGCAACAAATCAACTTGACTTCAACCGTGTACGCGGCCATTACCCTCAAGAGTGCGTCTGCACTGCAAGTCGAATCGTTTTGGGCAAGCTCCGGGAGCGTCCAGGCTGGCTATGGTCGCCCGATTGACGCTTCGCATTACGCGAACAGCACCGACGACATTATTGGAGGGCTTTTTGGCTTTTGGGGCCTTGGAAAGGTCATCTCTTGGTTTTAGACAGAAGAGGGATCCGGTGGCTTCCGCATTGCATAAAATTCATCTAGCTAGTGCAAAAAACGCGATGTGTTTTCACATTCATCCCCCTCATTGTCCCCGTCCACTGCGAAGCGAAATCTCTGCGTGCGCATGCACACCCGCGAAGCTGATGCGGCGGCCATGCTCACCTCCGCCAAAGGCAAACATTGGGCGGACATTGTGCTCGGTCGCACTCTCACCAAAGATCGCAGACGTGCGTACCGCTTTTTGATCGTGATTGCCGGTGTTCTCTTTGCCGGCATCGTCATCAGCCTGACGATTGGTGTGGCCAAACTACGCGCCCACTTCTCCTGCCCTCCACATCTTGCTCGCAGCCCCGACGGTTCTGGCGGATGCGCTGAGTGCAACGGAGGCACCGGAGCTGACTGCGGCGGCTCTCTTCGGTGCAGTCCCGAGGGAATCTGTGTGCAATGCCTCGCCAACACTGACTGCACGCAGGGCCTCGGTGGGGACGGACGCACGGGAACTGGACGGCTAAACGAGTCGTGTGGGCGCGACAGCACGTGCCGGCGCACTTGCACTAGCAATTCGGCGTGTGTTGGCTTCCCAAGGGGGCAGGTATGCGTGGACGGCGCCTGCTCAGAGTGCCGCACTAATACCGACTGCTCTGGAGACCGAGCCTATTGTAATGAAGAGAAGGCCGTGTGCGTCGAGTGCCGCAGCAGCGCCCAGTGCCCAGGAGCGCTCGTGTGCTCGGGTGCGGGCGCGTGCGGGCCGCCATGTGCACGCGACCAGGACTGTCAGGACCATGCGGGCCTGAGCTACTGCTCAGACGGCGTGTGCACCGTGTGCGAACCGCTCACGCTTCTGGAAGGGTGCCAATCAGACAAGCCTCGATGCAACGAAAGCGGAACAGAGTGCGTGCAGTGCGCCCGGGACGACGACTGTCCGGGTGCATTTACAACGTGTGACGGAACGCGCACCTGCCAAGCGATCTTCCCCGCCGTTCCGCGATACTCTCTGTACTCCACTGACGTCAACGGGTACTTCCTGGGCATGGATCCCACGACGCTTCGACTTGTGCCCGGGGGCAACACCATCGCCACGGTTATCTTTGCGCAGTCTCCAACCGACAGCAGCAAGTTTGCCGGATTCCTCGCTCCCGTGCACTCTAGCTTCATCAATGGACAGGGCGTGGCTCCGCTCGGTGTCCTGCCAAACTGCGTCGGCGACACGTACGCCCACGCAGCCCACTCCGGCTCCGGCTGCACCGCTCCGATCAACCAAGTTTTGTTTGCAAGCACCGCTCTGCGGCCGTACATTCAGTCGCAGGCATTTTAGCTAACCCTAGAAGACGAATCAGGGACTGTTTTGACAAGCCTGCCGCAAGTGGGTACCGGAATCCGGGTTCGCCTTGACAACGGACAGGGGGACAAGCGCTACATGGCGGCAAACGACACCGCCATCATCGCGGTCTCGGGTCCGTACACATGGGTGTTGCGGCACGGCGCAAGCTGAGACGGAAATGGGTCTCTTGGTCAGCGCGGGGCCAGTCCACGCGGGTGCCGGGATTGATTCCCGTGGTGTGGCTGCTGGGGCAAGCGTCGGGGCGTACAAGCAGGAAGCTCAAAACATCCTCGCCGAGGTTGCGGCGGACAGAGGCACCCGCAACATCACGGCGGTTGTCTTTGGCTACATCCAGTGTCCGTACTGCGAGCGGGCCGAGAATGAGCTGCGGGCGATGAGGTCCACGGGTTTGCTCGAGGGCCGCCAGGTGCGGGTGATTCGCGTGGCAGACGGCGAGTCGTGGAGTGCACTGAAGAAGAAGACTCCTCACATTCGTACTTTGCCGGCGGTGTTTGTGGGAGCAAAGTATCGTGGCGGTTCAGAAGTAGTACGCAAGGGGCTTTGACCATCAGAGCTGAGTTTTTATTTAATCATTGTCTTCTTCTTCTTCCATTGCCCCCTGTACTTCCTCAGGCCCCTCCTTCTCCCCTTCAGCTACTCCTTCGGCTGCCTCGTCCTCGGCCGATGCTCCTGCCTCGTGTTTCTCTTCCGTAGCCCCCTCGGCTTCCTCTTCTTTGGCCCCAATGGCCCGATCGTCCATAGCCACTTCTGTCGTTTTGCGCTCGGCTTCCTTAGCAACGGCGGCTCCCCACAGCTTGCAAAACTCCGTCACCGGCTGACTGACAGCAATCCTCTCCCGGGTGAGGCGTCCTGCCTCACGTACCACCGTGTGCGCGGACGGGCGTCGCTCTGGTTTGGGCTCAAGAATCGCCGTTAGAATTGTCCTTGTCTCGTCCCATACCTCCACACTGCGAAGAGACCACTGTACGGAGTTCAACACTGCCCTAGTGGCTGCGGCACGCTCCATTGGGGCCTCTCTCTTCGCCTCCAGCACCCGGTCCATCTCTCGGTGCATGTTCATCGGCAAGACGTGCGCGATGCCCAAGCCGCGTAAGGCCGTGACACCTAGCATCCATATGTCCGTGGCTTCGCTCGCGGGAACGCCCACCGCTTCTAGAACCTCGGGAGCAGCTGCGCAGGACGAAAGCTACATCTCTAAAGTAGATGCGCCGACGGGAAGGTCTCTAGCGTTGCTCCAGTCAATCAGCTTCCAACGCTCCACGACCCGAGTGTCGTTACCGCAGAAGCACACGTTGCTCGGCCGAATGTCGCAGTGCAGCGTGCGGTGCCAGTGCGCACGCTCGAGCTGCGACGCAACGTCAAATATCAAGTGCAACACTTCGATCTCGCTCAGCTGTGATCGCATAAGTACCACCGGCCAGGGCTGCCGCGGCTCGGGCCAGCCTAGAATAGTATGCAGCGAGTCACCCGTGCGCAGCATCAAGATGCGCGCACGATCTGGCAGAGCCTCCACGGCATACACCTGCCCGCCTAAACGAATTGTGTGGCCAATCTCCTTCAAAACTGATTTGCTCTTGGGACGCAAGAATTCCTTCACGGCAAGGTTCCAATATTCCTAGTCGCGCCACTTGGCTGCGTGAACCGTGCCGTGACTCCCGCGGCCAAGCCGCAGGCCTCGTGCTGCCCAGCGGTCCATTTACCGCAGTGTTTCTTGAAGCCCCGGTTCCACGGAGAAGTTGAATGCGTAGCGTAGGGGTGGTGCCGGTAGCGCAAATACCAAATCTTTGCTTTTTGTATGGCGCAAGCCCCAGCTGTGATAATGGTACCCGAGCTCGGTGGAGTGCCGGAGACGCGCAGTCCAAGTTCCAGGGAATAGGGGGTATGGATGCGACGCCTCAGCCGGGGAGGGAGTGCGCACGCTCTCGTAATTGGTGGATGCGATAACGAGGGATGCAACACAAACGGATACAATCGGAAGTCTCAATGCGTTCATTCCAGGGGAGCGTCCGGCTCGCCGGCTGGCTAACTGTGGGTTTTGCTGCCATCGACGACGGACTGAGTCTGCCCAAGTCGGGGTCTTGCTGCACCACTGAAACCCTCTGTTAGATTCTCTCATCGATGCCAGTGAACGGAGCCATCAGTTCTGTGGCGGCCCTTGAGTCGCGTCTATCAAAGATGCCTGTGGGCAAATCCGGGCTGGTGATCGCAGTGATGCACGTGGCCACCACTCCTAAAGGCCGTCGCGTGCTGCGCAAGACCACCAGGCCGCCATCCAAGATCCGTACCATCGTAGATTTGACCAAGGCAAGTCCCGAGCAGATCCGTCAAGCGATGAACGATCCCCAAACAAAGTTTGTGCGGGTGGTGAGGCTGTACACCATTAAGAGGTTTAAGGGCAAGTTGCCGGACGCGCGCACTGGCAAGATGAACACCTACAACAAGAAGGGCTTCTCGCTGCAGCAGGTTACCAAGAAGCTGGCCAAGCGAGCGCGCGCCGGGGCCATGGCAAGCGCTGCAGACTTTGCTGAGGCATCGGACGCGAGCGTGGGCGGGGGACGCCGCAAGTCTCGCAAGCGCAGCCGCAGTCGGTCGCGGTCGGCCGCGCAGCGGCCCAAGGGCAAGAAGATCCGTTCTGAGGCGTCCCGTCAGCGCATCCGTCGGGAGCTCTTTGGGGAGTCCTTCGCCAAATCGGATCGTAGCAAAGATCGCTCTCACGGTTCGGCGTCCAAAGGTCCTCAGCGGAAGCACTCGTCGGGATCGCGAGTGCGCGCCAGCCCAAAGACGCACCGCATGACCATCAGCACTACCAAACCCCTGGGATCCAGTAAGTCCTGGGACAATATGGTGGCCAATTGCGTGCGGCACATTGGGAAGCATGGCCCGGGAACTTGGTTCGTGGACATGAACAACATCCGCGTGGACCTGGCGTTTGGCGACGGCTTTAACCCCGACGCCGTGCTGCGCCGGATTCAGGCCGCTGTGGACAACGGGCTTTATGGGAAGTACAACCTGAGGCTCGCATGATTTTGTATCATTTTATATTTGTTTACACGCACACATTCGCGTCGGCCTCTCGCGTATCGCCGCTCGTTTTGGCCAAATCCCACATCCCTTCATTTTTCCCGTCGTACACCAAATCGTTCGTACCGCTCTGTGCCGTGAGAACGTGACCATTGTCCAGCACGGTGGTGTCGCCTGACGTCCGGCCGACGTGCCGCGCGGTAGCGGCGTTGTCCACCTGGCAGCGTCGCAACGACATGCGGCCTCCGCTCTGGTGCACCGAAAACGTGCGAACCAGAGAGTCGGATCGCCGGGTGCCGGTATAAGTTCCCTTGGTGTCGTAGACATCAACCCGAACCGACTGCACCGGGGACACGGGCTAACCGTTCCGGTCCAGTGCCGCTACAAAGAACGGAATGGCAGGTCCATTCACTACGTCCGTGAAGCTTCGGCTTAGCGAGTGGTCCACACGGAAGGTAGTTTTGGTATTGATCGACTTGCCAGCTTCAATCTCGGCACCAATCGCAACTGCCCACGACGTGTACCCCTAAGCCAGCCGCACCGACACCGTTACTTTGTTGCCGCCGTCCAACGTCACCGTAGGTGGTGAGATTGGTCCGGCCAAACCTCCTCCTCCCTTCCCGGCCGCGGCCGCAGGCCGTCGTCGAATTGCCTTGACTCCAAACACAATTGCAATCGCCCCTCCAATCACAGTCACTGCAAGCGCCACCAGAGGCACAATGTACTTGTGCCAGTGCCGGCGGTGGGACCGCGCCAAGTGCTTGGACTTGTCCTTGGCTCTATCAAGACCCGCCGCCTCCCATGGCCGCGATGGCGGCCGCGGCCGCGGCGGCAGCGGCGGCATTAGAACTAATGGTGTGTCCGCCGCCCCCGCCATTGGAGGGAGCTCGATCCCGTCGAGCGGTAGCGACATCTGGTTTCGCTACCTCGTCCAGCATCTTAGGCATTTGCTCCTGCCAGGTGCCGCGCATCAAGCGCTTGTCGTGGCGGTCCTTGGTCTTGTAGTGAGCCACGCGAGCCACGCCTCCTCCCCTAGAGGCCCAATGCAGAAGAAGGGCACGCGCAACCTGACGGTCGCTCGCGGTCGCCGTCACCGAGAGCGTTGACCACCACAGAGCGTCCATCATCTGCGGCAGGAAGGCACGAATGGCGCGGGACTCAATGGCGTTGGCCCGCATGATCACCTCGGACCGCACTCCTTCACTTCCTCCGCGTTCCAGGCAACATACTCCGACCCGAATGTATGACGCCAGCGGCTCGGTCGCCACTTCGGACAAAGCCTGCACCACCCGCCTCTGCCACGGTGTGCCTGCAGCCCATAGTGGGCCAAGGATCCGCACCTCCACGGCAACGGGTGATGCAAGGGCAAACGCTGCAGCCATGACTCCGTGCGCCGCGTGGTGCCAGCTCCGGTGAATGCTTTGCAACTGCCCGTCTCTCGTGGCGGCGGCACTCACCGCGGCCCGAGCCACTTCGTCCGGCCGTCCGGCACTGGGCCTCGGCACTCGGTCACGCATCTCATCCACGACTGCTTGTGCCTGCACAAGCATCTGCCGCGACGTTTGCATCGCTTCCCACATCTTGGCGGCGACTTGGGGAAGCGGAATTTGCGACAGCTGCTGCAACGTCACGCGCTGCATCATGTCCTGCTCCATCTCTCCGGTTCGCCCGCACGGAACCACAAGCCAGCCCTTCTGGCGCAACGTCTCCGCCTGCACAGCGCTGACCTTTGCCAGCAGCCAGGACCGGTCGGTTCCTTGCAGTGCGCCCTCGGTAAACAACCGGGGAACCATCACGGGCTTGCCTTCGTGGTCCGTCCCCACAGCGTAGGCTGGCGTCCCGTACTGCTCCTCAACCTGCTGCGCCCCAGGGCAGTCCGCAATAAATGCGGCCAAGCCTCGATGAATTCCACGGCACCACCACTTGCACGCGACCATACATGTACCTTGCTGCGTAAAAAACAGGCGCTGCGCCGGCGTTTTGCTGTCGCTTCGAATCCGCATCGCGCAGGCCGTGCGTGGAACGGGCACGACGTCGCGCAGCACCGCGTGGGAAGGCACAGGCGTTCTTGGTGATTTGGTACCAGGATGCGTGTACGTCTTGCCATTGTCTTCGCTGACACCAAGCACCGTGCCGGAGAGCGAATCCACGACCATGCGCACGCTGCTTGGACCCATAGCGTCCAAATGACGCGGTTGCGGTGCCGCGGACGACGATGAAGAGGACAAAGCCAAAGAAGAAGACAAAGCCAAAGAAGAAGACAAAGCCGGCGACATTGCCTCGTCGGCCGCGGCGGGCCGGACCTTGCGGCTGCCGACGACCGCCTTGCCTCGCAACATAAGCTGCAGCCGCGCCAACGGGTCCGCGACCTTGGCGCTGTCCATGAGGTCCAGACAAAGTCTTTGATGGCTTTGCGAAGTGAGAACGCGAATGGTTATGTGTGGCATCGAATTGATTCCCGAAGCGTAGTATGAATGACACATCACAGTTCCCCTCCGCTCCCGGCTCCGGACGCCGGCACCGTGCCGGGCGCCGGTGCGGAACCTTCCTCCGACCCAAGGGCTCGCCGTGCCGCCGGCGACGTTACGTCAAAGCTTAGGGGCGGGGTACGGGGTGCGACCTTTGTCTCTTCCAATTCCAGTGGACCCGCTTCAAAGCTCTCCCGTTCCGCCCGACGACGCTAATACGCCACCAGCTCAGGCCGGAGCTCGGCAATGTCCGAGAGCCACAGATGCACTGGCGTAAGCTTCTCCAAAACTTCCAGCTAGGTCCGAAGTTTGGCCGCCAAGTCTTCGAGCACCTTAGCGCGCTTCTCCGTCTCGTCCACGTGACGAAGCTGTGTTAGATGCGTGAATGTCTGAGTTCCTTTGGATTTGACATTGTCTCCACCTTCTTCTTTGTCGTCGTCGTCGTCGTCTTCATCAACGGCGTCCGCCTCGAGAAGTTCATCGGCCGGGCGAGGTGGTGTCTTGACGTCGGCGTCCGGCCTGTATCCCCTCTTCCTGAGCTCCCGCTCAAAGGCGATGTCGTCCGCAAAGGCTCGAGGCCTGAGATCTTCTGCACGGATCTCACGGATGTAACGGGCCCGCTGCGTCGCCCGCAACTCTTGGCGAGCGCAGTAAACCTTTGTGAAGTCCAGTCTCCGGTTGTACACCGTGAGCCGTTCCCTCGCCCACAAAAGGAAGACGCTCAACAAATCTGGCGGCGACACAACTGCTCCGGATGGCCGGCTCAGGTTGTATTGGTTCAGGTACACGGTGTGCTCGAGGTTCAACTTTGCGCGCAGCTTGGCCAGAGCCGCTGGCGAATTGAGGTTGTCCCAGGACGCCTTCTCGGGATGCAGTCCCGCGGCACGGTATGTCTCCTCAGCGTCGCACAGCAGGCTGTAGCTGACCGTGGCCTTGGCGCTCTGCATCGTACAATCCCGCACCCAGTCGACCGCCCCCGTCTCGCCCGGAGTGAATCTCTGCGCAACAGTGTCGGCAAACTGCGTGCAAGGGACATCTTCCACTTGCAGGGTAAGGTTCTTGCGACCTGCCGTTCCCAGGCACCGAAGCCTCCCGCTCACGCGCAGTGCAGGCTTGTGGTTTTGTCGAAGAAGCTCCACGGGCCCTCGGAACCCCACGTAGTGCAACCGCATGCCCCAAAATCGCTTGATGAATTCGAGCGCTTCCTCCTTGCCGTCCGCCTCCTCGAGCCACCGCATGGGGTCACTGCCTGTAGAAGCAAGGCGTCCGAGCTTCGCAAAGCTCCTGGTCATCTCGAGCACGTCCATGGGCGCGATCGGCGGTAGCAGCGAAGTGAACCCTACAGAAATCCCGCAACGTACCCCGTTGAGAAGCGCAAGAGGCAGAACCGTCGGCAAAATTGCGGGCTCCACAAGCACTCCGTCCGCCAGCTGCCTCTGTGCCACGGCCAGGTCCTCGGCCCGCACCATGTACTTGGTAAGTGGCTCTTGCTCCATGTACGTGTACCGCGGCGCGGCCGCCGACTCGGATGATGTTCGGTTCATGAAGCGACCGCGCCCCTGGATCAGTGAGACGCCACCGATGCCGACGAACTCGGATGCGAGCTAGATTCCGACGTCCTCCAGGCTGCCGGAACCATGATCGTAGTGCACGGCCTGCGCAACTGCGTTTGCTGCTTCCGACACCCTAGCGCCATTCCCCTGTCTCAGGCGAGCCGGCAGCAGGCACAGCCAGGCGTAGATGAACTGTCGCCGCGCCTTAACAAGGCCGTCAAACCCAGGAAGGTTGCGACGCGCGGCCACGTGCATGTACTCGCGGAACTCGACATGGAAGAACTGCCGACGAGTAATGCCGCCAATCGCCCACTGGTCGCCCGGCAGCGGTGCGATCTGCATGCGAACACTGGCTTCGGCCGCACTGATGCCGTGAAGATCGACCTTCTTCCCCTTCTTGCCATTATGCGTCTTCTTCGCCAGACCCTTTGCAAACGCATCGCGGGCCTCCGAGTGAGCGTTTAGAAGAGCCTGGTAGTCGATGCCGTCCGTCGCACCGTGCTGAGCCACCATGTCTTCCTGCAAAAGCTCCTTGCGTCCGTCGGACTTCTTGCCCATGAATCGCTCAAGAACCTCTTCGTCGTCCTCGGCGGGGACGATGGGAACAAACGTCATGAGCATCCGCTTCATGTCGCGCGGCCCCACGTCGATGGTGCCTAGACCCTTGATGTACTTGGATCGTGCCAGCCCGGGGCGAGGCAATGAGTCGAGGAATGTTTTTGCCGAGTCACGGGTGTAGAACCATTGCGTGTCGGAAGACCGCGCCGGCGCGCCGGCCGCCCGGCAGTTGCGTACGATAAGCAGAGGCGTCACCAGGCGCGCGAGGTAGTCGGGGTACGCCTCGAAGATCGTCGGGTTCCACTGCTGCAGGTTGGTCATGACCAAACTCACAATGTGCATGCCATCCGAATCCTGATCCATGGCTAGGATCACCCGTCTGTACCGCAGAAGCTTCTTTGCGGCCGCGCCGTTGTAGTCGGACTGACCCCCGCGCTTGCCGTCGAACTGCACCAGCCCGAGTACCCGGAAGAAGTCCATCAGATCGTTACGCTTCTTCTTCTTGTCGATCACCATATGCTTCTTGGCAAGGTTTAGAAGCTTGCCGCGCATCGCAAATATCCCCATGAGCGCAAAGTTCTGCTTGTCAAATGCCTGCTTAAACATGGCGGCCGCCGACTCACCCTCGGTTACGTACAGCTGGCACGGATTCACTTCCTGATCCGTACCCGACAACCCGGCGCTCGTGTACCCCTTGGGTACTGGATTGGGGCGCCTCCGGTTCAGTCCCCGCGTCCTGGACACGTCGTCGGCATCGCCTGCACCAGAGGCGGGTTCATCCGAAGATATCCCGCCACCACCATCCATGCTGGACTTGATCGCAGCGCGAGCCGCTCTTGCCTGGGCAAGCTCGCTGCGATCCTGCAGGTTCTGCTCAATCGATCGCACAACCGATGCAGGGACAATCCTATCCACGTGTGTGCGGTCGTGCGTGCGGTGCGCTTCGGTGGTCATGCGGTCCACACTCGAGGTAATCTCCTCCTTGACCTGCGACTTGAAGCGTGGCGACGGAACCGTGGCCACGTACCCAACCCATGCAAACTTCCTTGCGTCGTCGAGCGAGCAGCGCGCGGCGTCGGATGAGGCCCGCGCCTGGGCATGCACGCTGTCACGGGCCAGCTCGTCTACGTACTTGCGGAGCGTGCCCTTCTAGCAGCGCAGGGCGTTGACAAAGCCAAACGCCGACGGCACCTGGCGCCAAGGCTCCTTGTCCCCTTCGCGAATCATCTCTGACTTCTCCGGGGGCACGGTGGCGAAGAGAGTAAGCCATCGCGGAGCCGTCCCCACTCCCTGCAGCGGAAGCCCGAGGTGCAGGTTGCCGCGAACCTTAGCCTTGGTACCAAAAACGGTCCACGCCCAGTGCTTCACGGTCCGGGCGCGATAGGACTTCCCCTAGACGATGAGGTTCAGCTTTCGTGCGGCTGGCAATGCCGCGGACCGACCGACAAACAGTTCGCACATGATCCTGCATAAAATCCCAACAATGGCAGGATCGGCAATTGGATTTACCGCGTAGCCCATGCGCTCCCAGTCTGGAACCCACGCCACCATAGTGCGCAGCTTGGAAGGAACCGTTGACTTCTCGGTGCGGGCCTTCTTGCACGAGTAGGGCGGGTGCAGGCGGGCCATGTTGTCGGTGCACCCAGCCTTCTACTACACCTTATTCCCGTCGCTCCCAAGGCTCTCAGACTGCACCACAAACGCCTTCGACCACACTGCGGTCAGGGTCGCACCAAAACCGTGCATTCCTCCCGTGATTCGCCGCACTGCAGCTGCAGCTGCGCTGTTTGTGCTCCCTCCGCCTCCACCCTTGGCGGAACCGGCAGCTTCGTCGTCTCCGAAGTTTGATCCGGTCCGCAGCTTAAAGAGCGAGCCAACCATGGTCGGCACCTCCTCGCCGTCGATTAACACGTTTGTGAGCGGGAACCCTGGTCCATTGTTTGTGATAGAGATCTCTCCTTTGGCTGCATTCATCGCGCAGCGAATGCGGTCGCAGTCTGGGTGGCCCACCACGCGGTCTAGCGCATTGTTCATGATCTCTGCCGTCGTCTGCACCAAAAGATCCGTCATGGGAGCTCTTACCATAGCTGGACCAAACCCTTGGGCCTTTGCGATGGCTTCAAACCCCGGAGCTGCTCGCCTGCAATCCTCCGGCACAAGGGCCAGAGTGTCTGGTGTAAACAGACCAAGGTGCCATCCCTCCCGGAGCTCGGTGTCTCCCAGATACATTCCCGCTCGTTTAAGAATATGTTCCCGTTCAGTGAGGTGTTGTGTCATCTCATCGAGCTTCCTCTTTGCGCCGGCCATCCTGATGCACAAAGTGGGGCCGGGGGCTGGTTTGAATCAGGGCACCGTGCCGGTGGAAGGTCGTTCCGAGTCGGCCCGACTCCGCCTCGGATGCATTCCGACGCAGGTTTGAGCAAATATTTGATGGCAAAAAGGGCTCGTGTTGAATCAGACGACGAAGACGACGCACCAGACTAGAACCTGTGGCTTTGCGATGCCCCTGAGCACGTTCTGCAGCACGAGGCGCGCTGCCGCAGCAACTGTGTTGCGATGGTAAGTCGACATGGATCCGTTGAAGACCAGCCCAGCTTTAGCCTAAAACCGTTTGTCCCCATGATGGATTACCTTATCATGGAACGACATGGCCTGGGGTATAGTGATTTGCACTTGCATTAGCTGGGCGAATCGAATTTAAGAATGGTGGCGTGTTTGTGGCAGCCGAATGTCTTGCAGGCGAAGCAAGACAAGGCAACTACATTGCGGCGACTTGAGTAGTTGGAAGGAAGGGAAGGCGGAGAGCAGCTGCGGCACGACGACTGGACGATGCGAATGGTGGGAGTGGTGCAGGGCAAGATGACACCAACCAAATGCTAGATTCGGCTCCGCGGTTGTCCGCAGTTTGAGCGGTTGGAGAAGGCGGTCCGTCGCGCGAGCAAAGAATGCGATGTGGCTGGCGTGCCAATCAGTGCGACGTCCTTGTACGCGTGGTGTGAAGACCCTGCACTGTGCGCCGAACTAATGGTTGCCGCCAACCGATGGGTTGGATTGGACTTGACCGTGGACGTAAGAAGCAAAACATCGGGCCTGGCCATTCGGGTGGCAGGGGTGACGCCTTGGAGCGTGGCACCGGGAGTGGCGCGGACCGAGGCAGAGGCGCGGGCGATTCGGATGCTACTTTAAATGATCGTGGCGGCGCTGTTCTTAGTGTGTCTGCTCGGGAGTTGCGCCGTCGCCTACTTTGCGTTTGTTGCTCGGCACCGAGCAGTCAGAGGAATATGGTCGTCGGCTCTGGGAATGCGCGCTGCACGTAGCTTGCAGGCAGGACTGCACGATTTGTCTAGAAGTCGATTGGCGGGTGAGTGGTTTGGTGCCAAAGATGGAACCATCCCATCGGCAACGCTGCCCCCACTCGACCCGACCGCGGCGTGGAACGTGCTCGGTGATTTGCTGGAAGAGTCGTACGAAGATGTGCGCAAACGCCGCGTCAAGGTGGGTTCACTATTAGCCTTCTGTTCCAACGCGGAAGATGAAGCGCTCGCGGTGTTTGCTGGGACTGAACTTCGCGAGACGGCACGGTCCAAGGGCAGGCGAGCGCGCAAGGCGCCGGCAGTCATTCTGCTTCCATCAAATGACGACGACGCCGTGGACCCCGTGAAGGCAAAACTTCGCTTGCAGCTCATGCGGGTTCGGCTGAAGAAGCGATGCCGCACGTTGACCCACGTTCCAAAGGCGAGCGTTCGGTGGCTGCTTGCGGACCGGTTGCAAGATCTTGTGCGTTCCATTGACAAGCTGAAGCGGAAGGACGCTTGGATTGTTACGAAGGAGCTGGAGATCGCAGAGGTAATGCGCAAGGCCAGCAAGAGGAGTCGGTCGGAGCACCTGGAGCATCGGGTGCTGCAGCAGGTGCACGGGATTGAAGTGTTGCGGATACGGACACGGGTTGGATTTGATTTGTTGCACGACGTGCTGGTGTCATAAAGTAATGAACGCTGTTACTGTATGTCTATTCACATATCAGCAAAGGGGTCCGCATCTCCGTCGTTTGTGGCTGTAGCGCCAAAGTTGCCAAACTCCTTTGCAAGTGCCCAGGCTTTGTCGGCAAGTTCGGGCTTCTTGAGCTTGCTCAGCTCCTTCCGTCGCTCAGGTTCTTCTTCAGGGGCTAATCCGTTTGCCTGCTCAATGGCCAAGATGACGTCCAACTGCTCCTTCTTCTTTAAGCGCTGCGTCTCCACCAGGCTTGATGGTAGGGTGACATTGACGTCCGTCAGTTGGGTTGCGGAGACTGCCTCTAACTCGGGAGCGGCAGCTTTGGCAAGCAGAGCATCAAGTTTGTGGTTGCCATCGGTGTATTCCTCTCCAGCCACCGCAACGCCGTCAGATTCATTTTCGGCCTTGTCGTCCTGATCCTTGGAATCAATACTTTTGTCCTCGACCTTCTCTCCTTCATCATCATCGTCCTCGCCTTCATCGTCGTCCTCATCGTCGTCCTCATCGTCGTCCTCATCGTCGTCCTCATCGTCGTCCTCATCGTCGTCCTCATCGTCGTCCTCATCGTCGTCCTCATCGTCGTCCTCATCGTCGTCCTCATCGTGCTCCTCTCCTTCATCGTCATCGTCCTCATCGTGCTCCTCTCCTTCATCATCATCGTCCTCGCCTTCATCGTCCTCCTCATCGTCGTCCTCATCGTCATCATCGTCTTCACCTTCATCATCGTCATCTTCACCGTCATCTTTGTCGTCGTCACTGTCATCGTCCTCCTCGCTGTCGGAGTCGTCGTCTTCCTCCTCTCTCCCTGAACCGTACTCGGCCTCTCCGTCATCGGGGTATCCTTCCTCGTCATCTTCGTACACTTCCTTCACGCCCCGAGCCTTGGCAGCCTTACGGAAGGTTCGTGCTTCTTCTTGATCAAAGTCATGGGCGCCGTGGCTGAAGCTTTGCATGCGCGACGCCGCCGTTCTCGCCGACGGTTCAGACGATTTGTAGCGTCGCTTCGCTTCGTCGAGTGCCTGGGATGCGAATTCAGTCAGATCGTCCCACTCCTCGGCCGGCATCGGCTCGAGGGTTGTACGGACTGCGCTAAACCCCCCTCCGCTTATACCAGACCTGCGACCGTGCGTGCGACGAACACTGGTGCGTCGAACTGGAGTGCTCATCCTGCTTTCCATCGTTCGAGACCATCTTGTGTGACACCATCCATGTCGTGTCGGGATCGGATGGAACGCACGTCACTTGACGGTGGACGCCCATCGGAACTTGCAGTCGCGACAAATCATTACGGTACCCGAACCCTCGTCCATCCCAAGAGACATCTGCTGCGAGCCCACGGGAACCGTGTTGAGCGACCTGCACGATGGACACGGCGGGTGTTGATGCTTGGCCACTCCCTCGCCTCGGTCACGAATACGCTGAAGAGAAGTCTCTAGCTCACCCTTAAACTTGTCAAGACGCTTTGCTCGTACAGCCATGAGCTTGCCCTTACGCGTAAAAGTCTGGAAGTGGGCCTGGTCGGAGCCGAGCACTTTGGCGATGCTCACACTGTGGAAGTCGGCGGCCTTCAGCCCCACCTAGAGACGCGTGAAGACTTCACGGAGTCCTCGGTAGTAGAGATTGGTTGCGGGGGCACCGCGGGGGATGACGCGGGAAGCACTTGTTCTCGCGACCGCTTCTAACCCGGAGCTGGCACCAAAGGATGAGGAAGAGGAGGTGGCGGCGGCATGGCTTTGGCGGACACCCGGGGCCCCCATCGGGAGCTGGATCGCGTCGGTGTCTCGTTGGGCTTCGAGGTAAATAAATATCTCGATCCGAGAAGCCCACTCGGTGCCGTAGCCTGGAAGGTTGAGCTTTTTGAGATAAGACTGGAGGCCAGCGATGGCTCGGCGCCTGTCGATGTCGCAAACGCTAGCTCCGGGTCGCTCTGGGCTATGAAGGGTTGTGCCAGAAGCTGCGGAGCCGATGTCACTGCTGCAGTTGCTGACACTTTGGCCGCCGGAACCGGCAGCCGTTGCGCCGACGCTCGGGTGAGATCTGATATGTGAATCACCGTAGAGCGCCCGGAGCGCTTTGCCGATGCCAAGCATTCTTGCGGGCCCGACTCCGTGTGAGACCAGGTGCCGTCGCGACGACGGAAGAGAGTGTTGCGCACTTGCGGCAGGGGCTGATGCAGCTCCGACGAGTCAACGTAAGTCGGCGCAGTTCGGCAGCACTCGCGGATGAGACCGATGCGGGTTAGAGCAATGCCTTCTGGGAACTAACCGTCGGGCCCTGGTTCGTACTGCCCTCGTGCTTCCCACTCAAGCTCTGCTTTGCGCAGCTCTTGCTCGTACCGAAGCTGCAGCCGCCCTAAAACTTTGCCGCACCAAAAGCAACGTATCGGCCAAAGGCCACCAGACGTGCAATCTGTTTGCTAAAATGTAATGTTTTTGAAGTCAACGCGCGGGACGAGGCCAGGCTCAAATAATAGCGTAGTAGATCCGTCTTCCATGCCACCGTGATCAAACCGCAGACGGTCGGTCATTGCGCAGTGTCCGCAGATGTCGGCTGCCACGGCGGCAGATACTTGCGGCTGATATCGGGATCGGCGAGCATCTTGGCGAGGAACGTGCCCGTGAACTTCGGTTGGCCCTCGCCGCGCAAAATGTAGTTGTACGCATCCCACGCACCCAGAGAATGCTTGGCGCCACATATCTTCACGGTTTTGTTGTCACGAAAGATTTGCGAAGGGGGAAGATCTTTGTCGGCGCCGTGGAACATTGGGACCAGTCGTTTGCTGAATAAGTTTGCAACGATCACCGCAGACCGAAGCAACCCCGTCTTCATGGCTTCTCGGTTCCGCTCTAACCACGCGGATGGCATGGACAGGCTGGGATCCAGCGGGATGCAACCAAAGTCCCACACGAACCGCAGCACTGGCCGCTTGGCCTCCTTGGCCTCCTTGGCAGCAGCCACAAAGTCGGCTTCGGCGGCAGCAAAGATTGCTTCGCGTTGCTCTTCCGTCTTGGGAAGGCGGAGGAGTCGCAGGGTGACTACTCGATCTGGCTTGTCCGGCAGAAGCAGCACGCTGCGACGCACGAACGCGACATCCTCCGACTTCTGCACAGAGGCGACAGTCGCCATACTTTGGGATTTTCTGGCTGCGTTCGCCAGCCTTTACAAGACGCCTTTGAAGGCACATACTCGCTTGGTAAAACAGACAATGGCGGCCGCAAGCGAATCAACGCCTAAAACAGCGGAAGACGGGCTGCGGCTCGAGATGGCTAAGCAGCGTTAGGCGCTGATTGACGAGTACAAGCAAGGCCACAAGGCAAACCACTTCACCAAAAAAGTCAGAGATCTGATGATTGTGTTTATTGACAAGATCGTGTCGAGCTTTGAAGGAGACAAAGATATCCTGGCACCGTGCAAGCTGCTGCGAAGTGTGCTGATCCGCTGCAAAAAGAAGCCGTATGAGGAGGCCAAGATGATGTCGCAGGCGTTGGTGGATGACTTCAAGGATGATGCGAAGGATCTGCAAAAATTTGACACGTCGATGTTTGAGAAGAGAACAAACGAGTACGTGAAGCAGCTTGATTTGCTCAAGATGTGCAACGGGATTCCGAAGGAAATATAGATGGAACTGTTTGTGGATGTGTCAACCATGTATACGGCAGCCGTGTTGGCCGAGAAGCGTCGGGCGGCCGAGTACAAGTAAATAATTACCTTTGCGCTTGCGCCAGAAGTGCCCGTGCCTCTTCGCCATGCACAACGCCAACCGGACCCGTAGCCCCACGCCTATACACCTCAAACCATCCCGTGCTTCCGGTAGTGCGTTGTACCACGCGCACGACCGCCGGAACGCCCTTGAATTTGGCTTCCGCTGTTGGTGTGCCTGCGTCGGATGGAAGCACCGCCAGGACTGGAGAACCGAGAGGGGCCTCCAAAACTACGGCGCAATATTGTTGCAGCGAGAACGACAAACCCGATAGGATCTCCGCCGGGCTTGCGGCGGACGCTAATCCTTCGCGTAGCAAGCGTCCTTTGGTAGCAATCAGTTCGTCTTCAAAAGCACGAAGAGCAGCGGCGATGGGAGTGGAAGCAGACTTTGTTGGAATGAACTCGTAAGACATGCTTTGTTTCGTCAATTACTTGCGCGGACCGCGACCGCGTCGACGACCTCCGCGGCGCTTCGGTGCTGCAGCATCAGAGGTCTTCTTCTTCTTGCGCTCGTCCTCCGGTTCGTCTTCGCCGTCGTCTCCGTCCTCGCTCGCGTCTGCTGTCTTGGCCTCTGCCTTCTTCCCGTCGTCCTCGTCTGAGTCCGAGTCTGTCGGATCTGCCGCATCCTCTTCCTCCTCGTCGTTGCCAACCATGTTGTCCAGAAGCTTCTCGAACAACTTTTTGCCGCTCTCCTTGATGCGTTTGCGGTTCTGCTGCCTCTCCGCCTTGGTCTTGCCCAGTTGCTTGCGATCCATGCGGAAGAGACCTTTACCGCCGGAGCCCCCAAGCCCAACAGCCTTAAGAATGCCCGCTAGAGGTGTACCGCTCTTCTGCATGAGGTTCATCAACTTTTCCGCCACGTTTGGGTCATCGTCGCTCAGACCTTCCTACAGCATGGACAAAATCTCCAAGTGACTCTCCTCCAGCTTGTGCGGCGGCTCGGCCTCGTGTCGGCGCGCGAGGGCGGCGATTGAGTGCAAGTCAACAAACATCTAACGGTGCGGCTTGGTGGCAAGCTCGGCCACGTAGTGAGACAGCCGAGGGCGGATGTCCTATACAAACAATGCCTGGTCCACTCGCTTCCATACAATGTCAATGCTCATCAAGATCTGCTCGTACATGGGCTGAACAAACTCCCACACGGCTCGGACCACCTGCTTGGCCGCCGCCGGATCGCGCACCGTGGAAGTGTCAGAGTCATACACGGCGTCCATGGCCACAGCAAGCTCCTCGGTGTTCTTGAGCCCGGGGTGCTGCCGCAGAACCTTATGAATCGTGCTGAAGATACCGACCTGCAGTACAGCCAGTTTGCTGTCGTCGCTGTGATCGACGTCAAGGCCATCCAGCTTGTCCTCCAGCTTCCGGTACGTCTCGTACATGTCCTTCGCCCGAAGCCTGGACAGTTGCTCGCGCTGAGACTCATCCATAGCGGGAGCGTCCGCGCCGGCTCCGGACGCTGGCTCTTCCGTCGTCTTGACTAGTGGTGCCTCAACAGCTGCTGCGCTCGCGCTCATACTCTTTCCGGCTCATGAACCCGACGTCGCGCACACCTCAACCTGTGCACCTGCTCGGACTCACTCAAAGCCCCTCAGGACTACCAACGACCAAAACGGGCGAAGAACTCCAAGTCAGGCCGCCGAGAACCAAGGCACCGACACCGGCGAGACCCTTGAGTACGGCCGCAACAATGTACCCTGCCACGCGCGTATCCTGAATCTCGTCAAAATTGGCCGACGTTCCTTGGTTGCCGTTGCCTCCTCCCTGGTTCTTGATAAGCGTCTCTTCGTGCGCGCGTGCGATGTCGTCCGCCATCCAGCCAAGAAGAGTTACGCCTGTGATTACAAGCACAATAGCCCAAAAAATATGAGACAGCGTCTCCATGGAAGATGAGATGCAGCCCGAGTCTTTCCTGGACAACCGCGACCGAGACGCCCGTGAGGTTGGCCGGCTGTGCGCCCGCTCGCCCTTCCAGGGAAAGTCTTGTCAAGATGACCGACGCCGATGAGTTGCGGATTGCCCTTCGAGATGGCGTCGGCCACGCCTTGTGTCGCACTTGGCTCGTCTCGTACATGAATCCAATCCTCCAGGATGATCTCACTTCGCAAGCCGGCGCACCGCGGCTCCCGCGCGTGGCTCGCCGCAAGGTGTTGGAAGTTGTCACGGAAGGGCCAGCACGAGCCATGTACCGCTTCATCGGCGCCAAACGACTAAACGCCAAGCCAAATGCAAGCTGCTGGTGGCTCACGAACTGCCTGAAGATTCCGGAAGCTTGGCCTCCTAGAGCAGCGGATGGATCCCCGGTCACGCAGCGCCACCCCACTCTGGGAGGGCTGCTTCTGTGCGCCATGGTGGTGCGGTCCGCCGTGCTTGAATCGTCCGAGATGAACCAGGACAAATCAGGATGCCTGCAGGTAAAGCGCGGAATGCTCAGCGCTTTGGCCAAAATCGAACACGACTTCACGGTTGGAGCGCGAGAAGAGGAGAGGAAGCATCGTGCCATCTCGACGCAGATGCGGCTGCGCAAAGAAGGAACCGACACAACCGATGTTTTATTCGATGCAATCATTGAGCGATTCCTCACTGACGAGACCCTTGGGGTGGCAGGCTTTGAGGCTGGTGCCAGGTTCCGTGACCAGGTGCGCGGCATTGTGCGTACCGCCGGAGACGGCAGCCGCAGCTCGCTTATGGCCGCCATTACATCAACCGCGCTTGGAATGCCGGAGGACGACGAAGGCGACCATTATGAAGAACAGGGAGACGAAGAGGAGAAGGAAAAGGGGAAAGAAGAGGAAAAACAAAAATATAAAAAGCCAGTGGGTGTAAAGACAGTACCACCTGCCGCGACCGAGGAAGAGGACGAAGAAGACTTAGAGGACTCCGAAGATGAGTTGGTGGCGCGAGCACAAATGGAGGCCTTTGCAGCTTCGGGGGCGGGTCTGGTGGGAGCAGTGCCCTCGAGATCTCGCCGTGATCCTGAGACGGGAGAGGAAGCATCAAAGAAGAAGCAAAGTAAGGAGGTTGCATCTGATATGCTTCACAGCTTGCTGGACGAGGCCACGGACCTGGACGCTCTGAGTCGGCTTGAATAAATTGCACAAAAGGTCATGATCCATCGTCTGCGCACAACCAACCATTCCACAGCCGCGCGCCACGGCCCATCTACGGATTTTTAGCGCACACCTTGATTGCCTCCGACCGAACTTTGTCCACATCCTCGGTGTCAGGCCCCTCGGCGATCAGCTTGGCCGTTGGACGGTTCCGCGTTGGTGCTGCCGTTGTTGCCAGGATTGCGAGTGCCGCGGCTCCACACGACACTCCATACCGTGAAAGGAATTGTGTGGGACGTGCTGATTTGTTGAGTTTACAGTGAACCGTCACATGCTCCCGGAATGCAGGACTGCGTGCAAGAAGCTGCAGACCGTCTCTCCACGTGTGTGCCAATGCCCGGGTCGAATCGTAACCACAGCCAATATCCTAATCGCTTCGCACTGCACCGTCTTCGAACGCAGTGGCGTCACCGGGTGTGATCAGTTCAAAGTCCATTCCCTTTTATACCTCTTCTCGTATCATCTCTCCAAGTCAAGCTCCATCAACGTCCGATTCGTAACGCAAGTCGTTGAAGCCAATGGAGCGAAGCCACTCGCGTCGACCTGGGACGGGCTTTGTTCGTACCCACACATTTAGCCCAAACTTGAGCGGCGCATCCGCCCCAAGTTGCTCACCTTCGTGCGCAGTTCTCTAATCCTCCTATCCGTTCGCACGCACGTTGCTCCAAAGAAGGCCATCGTTTTGCTTTGGCAAGAAGCGCTTGGACAAATGCTGTTTGCGGTCTCGATTGTGCAGGTGCGTGAATGGAACATCGGACGAGATGTCAAGATAGGGGAACCGCGTGCCTGCGGTGGCTTGGCTCAAATATACAAACAGCGTCTTGCTTCGTTGTCCGTTCTCCGACACTGCCTTCTTGCTTGGAATGTGGTCGGTATGAGTGCGGAAGAATTGCCCGGGACGGTACCGCACAACTTGCAAATGCTCGAGGAAGATGGGATGGACGCCGCACAACCAGGCCATCCAAAGCTAAAGCGTGACCATGTCTGTGTCGTTGGGATCAAGTCGCTGCATGAAGTATGTCTCCGAGGTTCGATCTTTGGTCGTGATATTCTTCCCGGAGGAGTGCTGGATCGTTAGGCTCCGCGCAAAATGTCCGGCAGAGCGCGACAGGACTGCGTTTGCAAGGGAAGGCGGGATGGCGTGTCGAACGCGAACGATACCGGGGTCTCTGTTCTGCACTTGCATCGTTGGCCATTGTATCCTTTGGCCGGTGCGAGTCTCGAGCTCTTGAATTCTGTTCCGAAGCGATACCCATGGCTGCATGTCACTGGGACGGTAATCAAGAATAGGAATCATCGTGTGCATGCCCCGCAAGTGCCGACACACCGCCTCGCGATCCGGATGCCGGCATTCGGTTCCGGGCGATGGTCGCATTGCCAGGTCCCAGCTGTGGCGTTGCAGTGGGACTGGTCGTGCGGGGGCAACCTTCGGTTTGGGTGGTTCTTGCGGGACAGCAACCGGTGGTTTATTCATCGTCTGTGCATGCCGAAGGCGAGTTAAATGAACCGCCATAACAAGGCCTGCAACGAGCAAAAGGGCGATTCCCGTGAGTTGAGCAATCGTTGCTTCCATGTGCATACGCAATTTGTGTTTTTCATCCATTTTAGTGTGCCTGCGCCGCAACTTGAGCACCTGCCGGTGAACGCGATCCACAAGAAATTAACGGAGTCACACGCCTTCCGGGTATGGCGGAAGTTTCCAAACCAAAGGCGGAAATGCGTTTTTATGACGCAGGCACATTTATCCTGGCCAAAGCAGCCACGAGGGTTTTTCGGCGGAAGCTGCTGGCCTTCCGCTTCAAGCCAGACTTCAACAAATACTTCCCCAAAGGAGCGAGCAACTGTAGCCATGACGGGTGCAGGATACCTCTTACTGGGTTTTGGGACAAGGTAGACAACATTATTCCACATCAATCGTTGAGGTAGATGTCGGAATCCGTCCTCAAGCTTAACCTGGCGGGTACGTTGTGGTTGCAAGGTGTGAATACCGACAGGCGACAAGCCCACGAAGAGTTTGTCATGAAATCATCCGGACTGATTCGAATACAAAAAGATTCAGAGACAAATCAAGTAAGCGTGTATGCAGAGGCACTGGACGACGGTGGTTGGTACCTAATCTACCCACTGCCATCTGAAGGCGGCGACGCTGTCGTTACCGTGCCGACATCCGATATTGCTTCCAAGGTGGCTCGAGTGCTGGGAGCCAAAGCCGCGTGTCTTGTCGAGTCTCGGGCCGAGGTCATTGGTCGTTGAGATTCCAAAAATGATTTGACTCTATCTGCAATAGTGTTTGCATCACATTCGGCCCCATGGTTCACGTCCCTCGTCGCCTCGTCGCATCGACTGCTCTGCCAGGGCCGGTGAACAAACCCTTCGCCCCCAAACCAGCACGCGTGCTCGTGGCCACCAAGATGCGCCACCATCTGATAGCACCAATCCCTGGCACCCGCGGGCATGATCTCTACAATCATGGAGCCGCGGTCCAGGAAGAGTCCGTGCGTGAGACCTGCTCCGTGCACTCCGATCAATACGTCGAGCTCCGCGTCTTTAGCGAGCTGCTCCTCCAGCGACAAGTTCTCGAACCGAACCACCTCAACCTCGGCCTGACCGCGACACGCGTCCCCGACCGCGCGCACAAGATCGTCAAAGTTCGCATCGCTCAGCGATCGCACGCCCTTCCTCCGAATAATACCAACCTTCCGCGCATCACTTGTATTGCGAGTTGCAATCCCAAACTTACGACGCACACGCCGCACCAAATCCTCGGTCGTGTCGGGACCAAGGCCTGGGCAGGTGGACGGACCGTCGACGCCGTCCTTGTGCGTGAACGAATACCACAGCTTGTTGCATCCCCCCAGCGCGGGCGCCTGCATGTCCACCACTGCCAGCTCGTGCAACGCGGCGGGCTCCTGCATCGAGTACAGGTGAGAGCGGTCGAGCACGCGGCCGGCGGCGTTAGGAAAGACCGCCTCAAGCAGCTTGACATTAAAATCGTGGAAGGCTCCACGCCAAGCGACGGAGAAGTTCGGGATGAGAATCTGCCCGACGCTGTCTGCGCCGTCGGCCAACGTCTGTGACGCCAGCCCGTGGGCCAGGACCAAAAACTCGCAGAAGTGGAACAGGTGCACCGAGAAGGCGCGCCGGTTCTCGATAAACATGAGCGTAGACCGCTCTGGAAGCGGCGCTCGCACAACCTCGCGGCTCGAGAGAATGTCGCGGCTCTGCTTGGGAAGGCTTCCCCACACGCGAGCCCCCTGCGTGGGAGGGCTAAGTGGAGCAAACTTGGGCGGGAAGTTGTCTTCGGCTTTGCCAAGAAGAGCGGCGTTCTGGGTGGGAACCAGCCGACGAAGTAGCTCGTGCTTCCTGGTTCCGATGCCTCCGGTCTCAATAGCCCACCCAAAGGCGCCTTTACCGCGAAGAACAACGTTCCTAAGCACTCCTGCACCCCGAGCTCCCTTCCACGGCAGCCATAATTGAAGGTGGTCTCCCCTCCCCCGTGTCTGCTCAAACACCGTCTAAAGCGCATCGCGCTGCGCCAGTACACGATTTACGTCCTGCTTGCGAGTCACAGGGTCGTACACGTACGAGCCGTAATTTAATGCCGCCGCGGTCTGCCTTTGCTCAAATGTTCCAAACTGAGCGTCCTGGGGCTGGCTCACTGCAACCTTCTGCTTGTGGTTTTGTCGAACCCGCTGTTCCGGGTTCGCGTCCGCGCTAGCAGAACTCGTTCCAATCTCTGGATGAAGCGGGGATCCGCTGGCGGAGGCGACAACTGAAGAGACAGCTGCTACCAGTGCCAGCACTCCGGCCAGGACTATAATGATAAGTGCAAATATATCCATCGCGCCGCGAGTTTCGCTGACATTTCAACAACGTCCTGACGGAGACCTCCCGCATTCCTGTGCTCGCTGCCTTGCATGCAGACCAGGAAGCGAAGCCGGCAGGAAGAGGGACAAATAGCAGCAGATTCTTCTGATGATCCGCCGTACAAAACCCGACGCACCAAGGCAGGGCTAGTTCCCTGCCCGCCGGAGCCAGAGATGGACGCGCTGACCTGTGAGCCGATCGTGCCGTCTCTGCGCGTTGTGGTGGGTCAAGGGCTTCCTGTAAACGCCGACACCCTTCTTTAGTGCGCTGTGCACGAATCCGGACCGATCGTCCGCGATCCGTTCGTGCGAACGCCACTCCCACCCGCAACGGTGGCGGCAGCCGATGCGTGCCTGCGGAGTGCCGGCATCCAAGCAAAACTCACGGCATCGGAAGCCACGTACACCCGGGCAACAGACAGCGCCCCCCCGGCCACCATTAAAGAGGCCGCGGCGTGGTCCCGGAAGCGCCTGGAGCGAGAGGCCAGGGGTCTCTGCATAGCAGACGCAGCCATGCAGAGCCTCTTCGATCGATACATCCGGCTGTCGGCTGTATTTATCGAACAAAGGAAGGACTTCCTGCGCGTCGTAAACGCGCTAGCGGCCGCGCACGCGGCTTCGCTCTCTCTGCGGCAGACCGTGAGCCGACCCTGCATCGCTGGCATTCGGAGGCAGGGAAGTCCGATGCACACCATCATGGCCCGCCACGGCAATCTCCGGCGGCAGGTGTTGGCAAAGAGCGTCCGGCGTGCCACGGCACAAGGTCTGGGCACGGCCGAGCACGACACGCTCGCCGCAATCGCCGAGGACCTCCCAGGTACGCCAGAAGGCTGGGAAGAGGGATTGCTGCAGGCATACGCGCGGGGGCGGCCGCTTCCTGCATTCGTCACCGCGCCGCCCGCCCCGACGACAGTGGATTGAGCGCCGGGCCTCGAGTTCGCGTGTTGAGTTGCAGCGTCGAGGCGGCGGCGGGCACGGTCGCCACGCCGGCCGCTCGCTTCCGAACTTCGTTGATCCGCGGAATCCAAAAGTCGTTGTTGCCTTCTTCAAACGGAATGGCGGTGTAAATGCTCTGTCCAATGATGAGCCGGCCATGGAAGAAGAGGTACACGGCCACAGCCACGAGAATCTTGACAACAAACACCACAAATAGATGCTCGATGAAGAGGTAGTTGTGTGCGCCTCGTCGCCAGTTATCGTATTGTACCGCAAACACCGTAGTGAGTGAGTTCACAATCGCTTCCACCACCAAGAACCCAATCGCAAACGTGGCAATCTTATCGATCTGCATTTCAGGCCTTCGGCCCGCGAATTTCGACCCCTCTCATCGTCGCCGCCGCCACACATGCACCGCGACGGATCGGGGCCGCTGGCCCCGTCCTTCGGTCCCAATAGACGGAATCGGTACCCGACCAGACCAGTCTTCTCCGCATTCTTCATCCGCGTAACAATCCCTTTGGCCGCGCCAAGAAGATACATGTCATCCGAATCAACGACGATTTGCTCGTTGTTCTAATGTGTCCGCACCAAGCGCGTGACGTCGCCATCGCATTGTACCAGCTTTAGCGTTCAGTGAGTCGTGCACGAGGTCGCGCCATCGTAGAGGGTCCGTTCAAAGTGATCGTCCGCCGTGCGCGGAATGGGTCCCATTGCAAGACGCCGCCGGGGCTTGCGGGTTCCCGAGGCGAGAGATGGAAGCATAAACATGACTCGTCGCTTCAGTTTGTGCGCGCACGATCCATGGTTGCGGAAGGACGTCGGCATTGTTTGTATCTGGTTTACGTGAGCAAAAGTTGGGAGTTGCGCGCCATCGGCGGATGCGCGTCTGACGATTACGTTGCCGGTGCGGCGGCGGCGCTCTTAACCATTTGGCGTTCAAGCGCCAGCACTCTTGCGTTCAGAATGGCGGCAATTCGCAGCCGCTTTGCCCAAAATGCTGGGCGGTGCCGGTGGTACACAAGCAGAACTCCCACAACGATCAACAGCAGCCCGGCCGCAACGGACCCAATAATGATATTGCGCTTCCGCTGAGCGGCGGCGGCATCGGCTGCTTCGCCCATGACGTCGTTGGCGAGGTTGTCCGTGTTTGGAGGCTGATTCGGAGCGTTGCTCGCGCCCGCGCCGGCGTCCTTCACGCAGATCTCTTTGCCGCTCGAGTCTTTGTGGCACTGACACGCCGAGCCGTAAAATCCGGGCTCGCACAGGCACATTCCTACAAAGTTGCATCTGCCGTTGCCGGCACATAGCACATCATTGATGCTAGGGCACGCCCGCTGCGAGCAGGCCTCACCGGCAAAGCCGTCGTTGCAGCTGCAGGAATTAGTTCTGACGTCACAAGTCCCGTGGTCCGCGCCCCCGCACTCTTCCAGAGTCATCCGCCGAGGACTCCAGCTGGACGGGCATCCGGTCTTGCTGCCTCCGCGCGCCTCGCACGCCGCCCCGCCGAAGCCGTTGGTGCACACGCAGTCCCCCGTGATGCCGTCCTTCTTGCCGTTGCTGTCGAAGGTTGCCGATAGCTGGCACACGCCGTTGCCACCACAAATCTGAGCAGCGCTGCTGCCCTTGCTAGTCTGCACCGACACCTACGGGCATGCGCACGTTTGCGTGAGACAGATCAGCCAACCGTTTAGGTAGTTCTCATACGTCAAGATGGGATCAACGTCTGCGTAGCTGCTTCCGTTAAGCTGTAGCGGCGGCTCTTGTGGAAGACGGGCGCGGTCGATGCTGGCGTTAGAACAGCAGAGGTTTTTGCCCGCCGCCTTGGTTCCTGCGCAAGCTTCGGTGCAGCCCTCTATGGGGGTTTGGTGGATCAGACGAAGAAGCATTTGCTCGTAAAAGTCCGAACAGTCATGCGAGCCCGTGGTGCCGTCGTAGTAGTTGTATTGGTTGTTTAAAAATGTCTGGCACGCTGCGTCGTCCGCGTCCAGCACACAGGGCGTGGGGCAATGATTCCCGCACATAAAGGTCGGGCATTGTTGCAGCGTGCATCCGCCGTCTGAGTCAATCTGCATGCATCCCAGGATCTGATTTAGTTTGGTCGCAGACGGCACGCGCTCGCACTGCGCGGCGGGGTTCATGCAGGGATACGGATTGGCGAAGCCAAAGTTAGCGAGGGAAAAAGCCGCGTTTGGCTGCGACATTCCACGACGGCTTTCGGCTGGTCGTTGCTGACGCGCGGACTTTAAGCGTGTCGCGGGAAAGGGTATGGCGGCGAGCGGAGCTGGGGTCAGCGTTGCCAAATTTCTGCCGAAGAATTTCAGCAATATCTTCAAGGCAGTGGCGTTTGATTTTGACAACACGCTGACCAACACGCACCAATTTAGTGTAACTTCAAGAGGACGTGCAGGATCAATCACTGCGGAACAATTTGTAAATTTACCCTTCTTGTAGAGATTGTTGGCGTAGCTGAAGGAAGCAGGTGTCCAAACTGGGCTGGCGACCTATTCGTTCGCCAAACACTACGTACATTCAAATGAAGTAAAGGCTGACTAGAACGCTTAGGAGACACATGTTGTTGACACCGTGCTTAAAAATAATTAGTTGCACTTTGATCGTGTTGTTGGTGTGCCAACAAATGAGAGCGATGCCTCACGATCGAAGCCAGCTATGCTTTTGGCAATGTTTCCTTTGGTTGAGCCCAGCTCCATACTCTTTTTTGATGATGATAAAAGTAATGTGGACGACTGCAAGGTTGAAGGTATCACGGCGATTCACGTTGCTAGAAGCTCAACGATGCCTCAGCCGCCAGAGCGCCTGGGAACGCTGGGCTTTACTTAGGACGTATGGTATAAAGTCGTAGAATGTTTGCTGCTATAGCCCACATTACAAAACCCGCTAACGAAAGACCAGCAGTCACTCTTCTTTCAATGCACAGCCGAGACTGAGAATGGCCGCTTAGGTGCAAGTGCTGGCAAGGGCGGCGGGCCTATAGAGGAGGAAAAATGGAGAGGAAAAATATACAACTAGTTGAATGGTGTGGTTATTTAGGAGGATGAAGAGGAGTTAGACGATGCAAGCAGCGACGGCACGTACTCAGGGACACATCCGACACGAGTGGATCGACGTGAGGACATGCCGATTACAATGCAAGAGATAAAGCTGACTATGACCTCGCTAGACACAGTTTGGACGTAGATGCCCCCAATCGTCGTCAAAGGTTCTCTGATAAATTTGGGAGACTCAATGACTACAAAAGAGATGCTGAGCATTCTGCCAGCCATTCGTGATCAAAATGACTTAAGTGCGTATGTCATGAAGCATGCGAAGTCCGATGAAGAGAATTTTAGTAGTCTACAACAAACACTCACAACAATGTACGACAAAGCTAAATCGCTGGGAGCATCAATACAGCGCACCAACTTGGAATACCAAATGTTTGACATTACAAAGGCAAAAAATACGCCAATTAAATTGAACGATACAGAGGACAACATTGGAGACACAACTGTGTTACTTCGCCAATTTGCAGTCGACAGCAACACCACATTGATTCCAGTGTGCAATTCCGGAGTCAATCGTAGCTAGATTATGAGGCACGTACTAGCGGCGGTCGCGCGCGCCGTCAACTGCGCGCACATGTGGAAGAAGCCTCCGGTTCTTGTAGAACCACCTCATGGTGCCATTAACGGCTTCGATCCATATCCTGATTCTTCGTCGGACCTAATGTATCTGCTGGACGTGGATTCTACAGAAGGTGATGAGTATACAAATGGCTTGGGGTTTCAATTTGCGAGCGGATACAATCGGCAAAAGCGATTTGGATCGGAATTTGCACAAACACACGCTCCGAAGACAGGATAGCATCAGCTTGATGATGACAAACAACAGGTGCGAGAGGCTAATGCAGCAACACGGGAGCACATGGATCGAACACTGTTTAATCCCGACTACCTACGTTGCTGCTCCTTAACGGCCGATATAGTTGCAAAAGCAAAGGATATCGATGAAGAAGCCCAAGGAAGTGCCGATGATACGCGGACAGAAGACGATGCCAAGAATGCATGGAAGGTGGAGGCCCGACGGCTAAACCATTGGCTTGCTCCTAGGCGAATCGTGTACGTATGTTTTGCGAGTTCTGCGGTTACAGTAACACAAAGACTTATCGAGAACGCAAATAAGAAACAACGCGGGAAGAAACCGTTGAGTAATGTGACTATTCTTTGGCTTCCGTTTGAAGATCCGATGTCGGCAACATCACAATTGGTACAAAATGTGCTTGATACTGGAGAAGACGACTAGCAAAAGGATGTACTTCGGCAGAAAGCCGCTGCGCAAATATTTCTGCGGGTTTTCAATCGATATGCGCACCTTATTGTACCAAAACTGACGACAGATAGGCACTACATGCGTCTGGTGCGTGCGCTTGATGGGGTTTGTGTCGGTCTGGTGCGCTTTTACCGGCGTCAGCGTAAAGTTTTTATGCAGAAGATGCGTAGCACAGCATCCGTACTAGACCAGGATTACGTAAAAAGATCATTTGAAGAGTTAAAACAGCAAATAGACAGAGTGACGCTTCGGGTTGAAGCGCACTTTAAGCAAACAATTCCCAACCTCACCGAGACATTGATCCAAGGGGCAGCTTTGTCATACTTTGGTTCAAAATTCCAAGGGGATGGTGGTAAAAACGATTCGACACATCCAAACTAGCCGTGCGATTGTGTACAAGCAACCGCCGGGCTGCGTAAAGTTGCAGCAAAGAATCCTTAGTATCAAGCATTACTTCGCCGTCAAAAAATACAAAGAAAAGCTTCAAACCCGAAGACAACAAAGCAAATAGCTTAGCAAAGGAAAGAAGCAGCAGAAGCTCAGCTGGAATTGCAAAAGGCAGAAGAAGCTTAGAAAAAGTAGGCAGCAGAAGCAGCCAAGCAGAAGCAGGAGGAAGAAGCCGCTCTGAAGCGATAGGCAGACGAAGCCGCCATTTTGTAGTTGACGCACGATCCTATCACGGGGCGAGCACTAAAATAGGACTATGATACATATAAAATTAATTATAGTCGCCTCTTCGGCCATAGAGACCCACAGAAGTATTGCCTGTACACAGCCTTGGCTTACATGCCACCTTCAAGTGGAGAAGAACTAACGCACAAATACCTTCAAAATTACTGGCGAATGCATATGCGCAGTTTGATACGCAACTTGACGGAATGTCTTCGGGAGCAATACGTAAAGGTGCCCCCAACGCTGACCGAAGTTGCGGGCATTCGCTCGTCGTCCGAGACGTTGCATAAGGTGCGTCGCGTCCTCGGTACCAGCGTCGCAAGCACTGGACACTCACCAAGGCCACCAAGGATCAGCTTAAAAACGTGGACCCACATCGACGAAGATATCCCCACTATTCGGTCGCCAGTGCAGCTCCTTCCGGGTGACATTCTTGTGCCGATTTGCCCAAACGGACGACATCTATCTCAAATTGCCTACATTGCATTCCAAGTACTGGGCGGTGTTGCCAACGTGGCATTTGGAAGTGATCCGCGTCATCATGTCTCGGTGGAGTGGCCACATGGGACAGATGACAAAATGGATCCAGGGAGAATTCCTCACGCGATCTGGGGCAATACCAACGATTACTATACTCATTTGAGGAATGACGTTAGAGATCGATATCTGTGGGAACCATTTGATGCGTTCCTTGCAAGCTTGGGGAACGTACGGCAGAATGTGTATGGAATCGATTTGGAACAATCTCCAACAATCCCGGGCCTTCCAATGTTGGATAAGCCAAAGACACAAAGTGAGTATTCAACGGATGAAAAAATGAAATTAATTAAGCAAAGAACGAACCGCCTGCAATTCTTCAATGAGACACTTTGGAATCCGGACTATCTTCGACGGGTGCACATGAAGCCGTCTGCTCGTGTGGTGTATGTACAGATATTGTTTAATCCATCAGATCCTCCAAAAGTAATTGAGAGAATGCAGCAGCAGGTACAGGAGCAGACGAGCGCAAAGGCTGTCACCAACACTTCGGTGGTTACCATATTTATAAACGATCTGCTACACAAAAGCAAGGAAGAATCAAAATCAACAGGTTTTGGCATTATTGATTTTATCATGCATTAGTACATGCGTGTTTTTTACCGGTCATTTAAACCAACTATCACACCAGAGCAAAAAATGAAGGTGTTGGCCAGCGCTAGTGCATTGTATGACAAGATCCAAAGGCAATTACCACCAGACGGAAAAGAATCTGACTGCGCAGAAAATGTCAAAGATTTGAAGACAATCGTTGAGCATACTACTGCGGCACCATCCACAGCCTCTGCCCTTGTAGATGCAATTGATAACATGTACCTTGGTGATGGCGGCAAGACTTATCTAAAGGACAATCCAAGGATCGTCGAGACATGAGCGGTCAACCGCCTTCGTCTCAAGTGGACGTGTTTGCAGAGATCGAGACACAATGCAACGAGATTGCAGAGGACTACATTCAAGTGTTTTTGTACGGGAGGAAGCTGAAGTGAAGAGTTCAATAATTAATAATTATTTTTTATGTGCAAAAACACGCGTGCGCGAACAAGCGGGATTTGGCAAGTTCAGCCAAGACTGCGTGAGTCTGTCCAACCCGTCCGCCCGGAATAGATCGCGGCACTATATTCCCATCACTATTTTGTCCAAATGCCGATACCACACCCCCTTCCACAAGAAGCCACACATTCTGCACGGCGCAGCTTAGCAGCAGACCGTCAGCGGGAGTGGATTCGTCCAGCAGCATGCGCAACGCCGACCCTTCCGCGGCTTCCGTGATCCGGTACCAGTACCGGCTTCCATGCATTTGTACAGTACTCCCGCGTCCGAAGCGAGTAGGGTAGGTGCAATTCATACGTAGTCTGCTCGACTGGGGATGCACACGGCTAAGGAGCTGCCTTTCGCGATTGCTTTGCGCCAAAATCCGTACGGATGCGTGCCGATCGGTCCATTGTCAGGGGATGTCGCCCACATGTTCCAGTCGCGAAGAGTTCGGCGCCAATCGCTCAGACAAGCAACCAGCAGCCCAGGGGGGGTCCAGGCAGTCGTGCGCCAGTATCCCAGAGGAGTCCGCGTGACTCGACAGAGTTCTCCCGCGCCCCGCACAAGCGGTGAATCCTCGGGGGTCTCTGGAGCCAAAGCCTCCGGCCGATCTGCCGCTGTCACAAAGTCGGCAACGCCAAGAGCTCCGTCCATGAGTACTTTGATCGAACGCGCACCTTCCTTCAGCAGGCACTGGTCCGTTGCAACCAGCAGCACATTGGCCGGCGTCTTGATGTCGGCGGTCGGTCGAACGCTGCCCGGCCCAGGTTTCGCCTTTTTGTCCTCCTCCCGCATCCCCCACTCGATCGCATGCACAAAACATTGCCTTCCGTCTTCTGGTATCTCGGGAGACTACGGCGCGTGCGCTCCAGGAGGCATCAGGCGAACCGTAAAGGACGCAAAGCCATGGAAGAGTTTGTGGGCTTCCTAACTGAGCTCCTTAACTTCCTCTGGCATGCGGCCGTTCGGAACCAGCAGCTGCACTCGCTTGGTAATATCTTTGGGAAGCTCGCATGCCATGCGCGCCAAGAATGTTAATTCCATGGCGCTGGTTTGCTTCCCCGTGAGCGCCAGTGCTGCCGACAAAGTGGCAGGGTCCTTGCGCGGAACAACACCATAAAGTGGTTTTCGAGGTCCAAATCTCCATTCCATGGCCTTTGCAGTGCCCCAGTTGTCGTCTTGGTCGGTTCCAGTCTGTGGAATACCTCGCACCTGCGAGAACGCGCACGATGCGGGGCATTCCACGACGGCGGCTGGTGCCGTCGCCAAAGCCACGAATTTGCGATTCATCTCCTTCTCTGCCAAATCACTCGGATTGCTCGTCGAAGCCTGTGTGTCGTGATGATGCGTTGCGTCGTGCGCCGCCATGAAGCTTCTCACTTTCGGCAACAATCTTGTTCCACCAAAAGTTTGTCGTGAGCCTCTCCTTCCAGTCGGGCGCGGCACCGGCCCACGCGTCAGCGACTGCAATCGCCAACGTGGTTGGATGCAAGGCGGTCGCCCAGTCCTGCTTCGTGCCGTCGCCATCGACAAACGCTACGGGCAATCCTTTAAAAACGTCGTCAAATATCCCTCCAAGAGAATGACGCAGAATTAGGGGCACGCATCCAAGCGCAAGAGCCTCCCACGTACGATGACAGTCCCAGCCGTTCCCCGGAGGACTGCCGCACGCCTGCGCCGCCGCACACTCGGCCCAGAAGTGGCTGCGAATGGTGCCTTCGGGAAGAATCAACGCAGCAGAGTCAGGCATCGCGGCGGCCTGCACAAACGCGCGACGTCGTCCCGGGTTGGACCTAAGTATCACATTGGCAACGCAGGCCTTGGTGCGGCGTGCCGAATCCTACGGTCCATCTTCGGCTAATCGTCGAAGCAGCTCGTCCTGCCTTAAGGGACAGCGGCGCGGTCCCCACGACTTCACATCGGTGCCGCGGTTCGGATCAAGCGTGTGGAAGTCAATTCCGATCGGGAGCGGTCTAAGCTTTGGGTGCACGTAATCGCAGTTCTGTGCAAACCACGCGAGAACCTTAGATGACTCGGTTATCACACGAAGCTGATCGGCCACGAGAGCCTGCTTGGGACCCAGGTCATCGCACCCAGATACCAGCACAATGGGCTTTGTCAGGCGCGGCACAACCTCGTCGGCAAACTGAGACAGTTGCGTAGCGATCACGTACGCGGTCGCCGCGCGGCCGGCTGGCGCCGCCTACAGTGCGGCAAGGTAAAGATCGGGATCAAATTTGACTGTGCTTGAGTCGGCCCGGGTTTGTGGCCTCGCGTCGCACCGCGCAACGATCGCTTTGGTCCAGAACAATACCGGATCCTGTCCCTGCCTCTCGTCATCGCGTGCCGTCCGCTCGTCGATTGTCTCCCAGGGCTTATTGCTGTCCGTCGTCTGCACATCTGGCGCGGTCTCCGTGTCCATTGCAGATCGGCGCAAGAGGTTGATCCGTTCCGGGGGGGACGTTTGCAGCAGCTCCGTCCAGCGATCTGCCTTCCCAGCCGTCCAGTTGGGGCGAAGAAGAAGGAACCAGGTCACGGCAGAGTACAGTGCCGCCAGGGCCGCGAGCGTAAGGAGCAACAACATCCAACCGCGCATAGCTTGTTTCGAAATGCGGCAGTACGGGCACGAAGAGTTCACGGGAGATTCTCTGCTGCAAAAACTTGTCCGCAACAACAACCCGGCTCCTCGGGGATGGTGCGGCCACGGCCGTTGGGACAATGCCTACGATGTCGCCCGCAGGCTGGCATGCGGGGACCGCCAGCGACGAGTGCTCGTTGTCGGCTTTGAGGCGGGACACGCGGCCAGCTGCTGGGCGCTGTGGGGCCACCGCATCACTGCGGTGGATGGGAACTCCCACCCTCACGGCGACGCCGCCGAGACTATCCTGCGGAAGCACGCCGCAAGCTTGCCCGAACGAGACCGGGCTCCTACGTGCTGGCGATCGGTAGTGGGGCCACGGAATGTTCGCAAATGGGTCGAGGGACTGCCTGGCCGCTTTGCCGCCGTACACGTGGCTCCCGACACCCTGGTAAACGCCGATTTGGATCCGACCGCCCACTTGCGGCGGGTGCTGCAGGCCTGTCGTGGCAAGCTCGCACCTGACGGATGCATGTGCGTCGAAGACACGGATCGCACTGAAGTGAGAGCAAGCATTGAATCGCTTGGTCTTTTGCCTATGAACTCAGAGCTACCGTCGCCGACAGAGCACCAGGCCTGGGTCCGTGCGCCAAGCCGACCACCACCCGTGCCCGCGTGCAAGCGTATTCCGAAGCTTCCTGGTCCCGCTGACACCACCAACGTTAAAGTCATCGATGCCACGCTGTTCAACTTTGAGCTGCCGCTGTGGCGTGCTCGTCGGCGCTGGCTTGACCCGGTCGTGGATTTATTTATCGTGGAAGAGTCCACGCGCCGGTTCACCACGACCGTTCCCAAGACAAGGCTTTTGTTGCAAGAAGAACTCGAAGCTCGTCCCGACGACAAGGTTGTTCGGGTGAAGTGCACTCCCGAGGACGACCTTGTCGGGTGGCCGGCCCAAGCGTTCGTGCGCGGCCACCTTGGCCGTGAGGCCGTTCGAGCCGCGCACGAACGCTTTGGGCCGGACGCCGAGCTGCTATTCCTGACGTCGGATCTTGACGAGATACCGTCGCACGAAGCGATCGAGCGCGCCAAGCAACAACGGGAGGGAGTACCAATCCGCTTCCCGCAACACCATTATCATTACGATTTGCACAGATCGCGGTGGGCCACTTGGTCCGGGACGGTCGCCATTCGCACCCGTGCCGCCGTTGCCGCCGATCACTTCCAGCTCCAAACTATATACAAGCACCGCACCGAGCCAGTAGCCGTGGGCCCCCCTGGAAGCGGGGGCTGGCACCTTGCGTGGTTTGGCGGACCACGAGCTCTCTCGGCCAAGCTCGTGCAATCGTCCCACCTAGAGATTGACGACGCTTCCCGCCACCGCAGCGAGTACATCGCGCAGATATTAGAAGAGGGTCGAGTGCTAAACATGCCGCACGCCAAAATGGCGCTGGTCTCGGCGTCCGAGACGGGTCTTCCCACCATACTACTCGGAACCGACACGGCCATGAGGGCGCACGTCGAGCGCTTCCCGGGGTGCTGCGGGGTGCCGGGAGCCAACGAAGAAGACGACCCGAAACTCGAGGATGCGTCAGCTTCACGAGACGAAGCGAGAGCTTAGGTCTTTGCCTCCGACCGATCACACACGAACCCGCCGCTTGGCGATGGTGACGATGTGTGTGGCGGTAGCTCTGCCGCTAGCGCTGGCGGCGGCGATTCTGGTGCTCCGCCCGGCCTATCTGGACACGATCCTGCGTTCGCAAGGCGTACAAGGGAGCCCGACGCTTCTGCGCGCCCGCAGGCTAACTCTTCGGCGGAAGAGTCCGCTAGTGGCCAAAAACCAGCGGAACGGGAAGAACGCAAAGGACTACGGTGAGCTTGCGGTGGGCCCGCGCGGCTTCCATGCAACTGTGGTCAGCGACACGAGCTTCAACTCGAGCCAGCAACCTGGCGGCGACATCTTGTTCGTGGATGAGGGCGAGCTGCGAAGCGTGAACGCCGGCGGGTTGAAGGAGTGGGAGCTCCGGCTGACGTCAAATGAGCCAACCAACTGCGGGCCTCCGGTCGGCTGCCGAGGTGCGCCGTGAAATCGGCTGCCATGCCGCTTCGCGCGATACGAAGCGCTTCCGAGCTGTTCTGGGAGTCGGCACGCGAGCGAGACCCCGTGTTGCTCGTGCTGGCCGACTCGTTGTCGTGTTTGCATTGCCGTCGCCTGCTCGCCGGTCCGCTGCGAGAGGCTGCAGACGATTTGGGCATGAAGGTGTGGACCGTGCGACCTTCCGACCTCGGGGCCTCGGTTCATATGCTCTTCAAGAGTGGCGGCGTACCCCAGATGGCTTACATGCTGCAGGGGTGCGTGAGCCGGGCCAAGCTGTACGGCGGTGCGCACAGCACGCACGACATTGTCATGGGCATGCAGCTGCTTCCTTTACTTGATGGGAACATCCCGCACCTGCCGGCGCTGGCGTCTGCCATTGGAGTTCACTACACATCTTCCCTCGGAGCCGCTTCGTTTTTGCCGGCCTCTGGTGCCGGCGCCGACGCGGCGGCGTGCGCTCCTGCCGGGGCGACGCCCGGAGACGAAGACTTCGGTACTGACCAAGGAAGTCAGAATCTCGCCATCTACGTCGAAGTTCCGCGGCCCAAACCGCTTCGTTCCAAGATGGAGCGCATTTTTGGGCCATCTGTCACCGATGCGCACCTTCGCGTTGAAGAGAGAGACTTTGACCTGACCAACCTGGAAGAATTCCTCATGAACCTGGTGCTTCGTGCCACCGACAACGTGGAACAACAACCGACAGGAAGCTACGTCCGCTTCTTCCGCAACGCGTTCATGATTGCCAACAGCCCAACGTCGGTGTGTGCGGCAGCAAACTATGTGCAGGATCCCGTTCGCAACCAAGCAGCCGTCGACGCCGTGTTACACTACATTCACTCTGCTACGCGAACACATTAGGGCAGCAATGAAGAGCTGCATCTGATAGGGCGGGGATCGTACAACAACGTGCTTGCGTCGCTGCTGACGATAGGCGATAAGAAGGCTGCGGTTGCCGTAAAAGTTACCATGCCAACCAGCGTATACGCCGTGGAACTGATTAACTGGAAGATTGGCGAGTCGTCTCGCCGGCACATGGCGACGATTGAGAGCAGGGCTCGTAAAACAATTACCCCACACAACTGGCAATCTTTGCTTACTCGTTACATCGATCGAAGGCACGGGCTAACGTCACAGGTGCAACGTGAGGTCTACTATGACGTGGTCGCGTCAGCTTGCGTGCGCTTGCGCTGGACGTGCCACCTTCTTCCACTGATGGGGTGCTGTTGGGTACCAATATCGGACTCCGCGCTTCGCGATTTGATGCAAGAGAATGTGTGTAAGCTACAGCAACCCGATACATCTCGATTGCGACTCGCCATCGAATGCAAGACTTTGACGGACCGAACCGTGATGCGCCGCATATTGAACCCCCGGACGCGGGTTCCCATCCTGAATTGTAACGAAAAAATCATGTGCCCAAACCGCGCGGTAATGGTGCGCATCTTCCCACAAGCAGAGAGGACGGCGTTCAGTTACATTCGTCGGCACATGAAGGACAAGACTCTGAGCGCCGCAAACCTGCGGGTGATCATCTTCTAGACATTGCACGCCTTGGTTTGCCTCGACTATGGCTGCCCCGAAGGGTTTAGCCACGGAGATCTCAAACTGGATCAGATTCTGATGAGTACCAACGTGGAGACAGAGAAGACAATCAGCTATGCGGTGCCTACCAAAGGTCGTCGCGTGCAGCCGACGTTAAAGTCCGCAGCGCAGTCAGCATCGTCCTCGTACGTGTATCACGTGCGCGAGGGCGATCCGTTTATATGTTTTCTTAGCGACTTTGGGTTTGCGTCCGGAACACAAAATAGAGTCCTATCTACCGGTCCAGAGAAGGTGTTGGAGTTCAACGAGACGCTGCATATTCGAACTCGCTTTCGCGGAGGATCGCAGCTTGCTTGCGACCGACGGAAGTTTATCCCGGCCCGGCAAACTGGAATACAGACGCAAGGAGAGCCCGGTCCGTCCAAGCAGGCGTCGGACGTGTACTCGCTCCTGTACTGCATGCTTCGCTAGATTAATCCCAAAGAGCTAGCAGGGCAGCACGTCACGAGGGAGACGTTCCCTTTGAATACCCGCAAACATCACGGAATGTTCGACGCACAAATACACATTGGGAGCGCCAACCTAAATTTGAACGAACATGCGCCCGGCCGGGCACGGCTTAGTGCGTTTAACGGGACAGACGTTGTTGCCATGCTCAAGAACGCGATGGCGTTCGTCCGCTAGCATCCCAAGTACGATTATCTATCATTTTTAACGGGATTGTTCGCCTGGACAGCAACCAAGCCGGCCGATGCTAACGTTGAGATGGTGCTTGAGGTCGACTCGATTCGCCCGCTGTACCTTGGAAGTAGGTCTGCGGCCGCGGCACTGGCAGAAGAAGAATCTTCAAAGTTGCCCATTCGTCCACCAATAAACTCATACAATTTGGAAGTCATGAATGGCTTGAACGAGCAACGGGTCGGCGTGTTGAGTGATATGCACGAGGAAAAGCCACTGCCCCAATAAAAACAGTTATAATATATGTGTGTTCGTGTAAGACAAAACAATGAATTCGATTACATGGCATCGTAATCCAGCGGAGCCGGGATTGACCCGCCCCGTCCCGTTCCCATCGTTCCATAAGCCATATCCCGTCCGGCCTGTCGCTCCACGGCGGCCCTCTTGGTTGCCCGTGAGCTGCCGTACGTGCGCCTCGATTCAATGTACAAGTACAGCAAGACGCCAAACCCGATTACAAATAGCGCTAAGAATGGCGCCATGACCTCGGTGGCAATCTAGTAGCGCTTCCTCGTGTGCAGCGGCACCACGGGACCCACATCTTTGTTGGTGCTCGGGTCCTAAATGTGCAGGGTTGCCCGCACAATCTGCTCGCTTGCTCCCGTGGCTTCTTGCCGCGTGGCCGTGCTGAAGTTTACCGTGTAGTTGCGTGTTAGGAACGTCTTGGTCGCGTTGCCAAGTGTTGTGCGGCGGGTCGTGTCGTCGCACGTGTTGAGCGACGACGTCATGATGTGGTGCGTGTCCCAGTCAACCTTGCCGTTCACCGCAGCAAATGTTCCCGCGTCGTCGTCCGCCAGCTCCGACTCACTGACGGTTCCGGCCTGCGACACACGGATCATCTCTGCCATGATAAGAGCGCGCCGAGCTCCCGGGCGGAATGCCGTGAAGCGAGAGATGGGGTCGCTTCCCCCAGGCGTGTTGCCCGCCGCCGACAGCGTTGGAATGCTCACCGTCCGGTTGTACCCCGCCCGCAGCACGATGGGAGCCTGGCTCCAGGAACACGTGCCACCCATCTGTCTCTGCAGACGGAGGACAATGATAAAGTCCTGATTCTTGGAGAAGTTCTGAAGCGAGAGGTTAATGTTACCACACGTCGCGGACGAGTCTGTGTCTCCGATGCATACTTCCGCCATGATGCCGACCGAGCACGCACGATCAAGTTTCGGTCCGGCTCTTGCAAGTTCACGACGCCGTCACCGACTCGTCTTCCGACACCGCGGCCTTCAGCGCTTCCGCGGCAATCGTTCCGACCCAGCCCAACGCGTCAAAGGTAATCCACTCCCTGGAAGGGATCAGTGGGCTCGGCAATTCCGGAGCCAGTGCTGCCTGGTTGTTGCCCGCGCCACTCGCTGCCTCCGTCCCGGTGGCCTCGGCCTCCGTCTGGATGTCGGCCTTGCCCCGGCACCACTCCAGGGCCTCGGGCCTCAAGCACGCTGCTCGGGCCGCTCGGATCTGCTGTGCCAGCGTGGAGCGCTCTGCGAGTTCCTTCGGGAGCCGGCGATGCGCCTCCAGAGCCGTCCGCCACAGTAGGCTTGCTTCTCGGTCCGCGCAACGGAGCAGCGCTCTCTCCGCTGCCTTCCCCTGCGGGTTCTCGGCCTCGGACCGAAGCGCTCGCACGATTGGGTGCGAGTCTGTCAGCAGTCCCGGCGCGGTGAGCCTCGCGCAGGCCTCGACGCACGTCTGCAACCGCTTGCTTTGCAATGACTGCGGCTTCTCGGCCATGATTTCTTGTGATGACGGCGACCATCCGTCGAAGATCCTCGTCTGGCACGTCTGGGTCGCCAAGCTGCCCAAACGTGTTGGCGTAGTCGCCCTCCATCTCGTCTCCGTACGCCGGTTCCGCTCCCTTGACAAAGGCCGGGTGGCCGTCAAGCTTTGGACCAAGTGCCAGCGCGGCTTCGGATTGGTAGTAGGTGTGGGATAGGAACGCCATCACGAGTGGCGCGGAGTGCGTTCCGCGGAATCCGCGCGCCAGGTACCGCCGCATGGCACGCTTCAGCAGCAGAGGAGTTGCAAACAGGCGTTCCTTGGCGGTGCGCTGCTCTTCCACGGTAAGATCCGGGTTGGCCAAGCAAAAGTTCCGGACCCCGAGACACGCGTACAGCACAAACGCCATCTCGTCGGGACCGAGACGAAGCATCTTGCGGGTCATGTGCGTCTGGTACACGATGGCACCCGGCTGCACGTTTGTCGGGAGAGGAGTGACCGGAACCGCCTTGGGAACCTTCACACGAGGTTGCATATTTTGGGTGTCGTCGCAACTAAATGTGTGTATTTACACGCGACTCGTGCGGACATGGAGTCGTGCCGAGTCTGCTCTCATGAACGACACTTTTGGCAGCGCGGACGCAAATGGACCAGATGGATTCCAATGGCGAGGCTCTGCCTCCTATTACGTGGCAGTTTGGGCTCATTTTTGGCGGGGACGATGTCCGGAACGACCAGAAGCGCGAGCTGCACGCCAGGGGACTGGCAAAGTGGTGGACGTATGATCGGCTTCGGCTGCTCCTCAGTGACGGGACAGAGACGCGCCAGACCATCTCTGCTCGTGAGCTGCAGTGCTTCACAAAGACGTTTGTGCGCGATCGGACCGTCTCGTATCGCGTCAGCTACGAGGGCGGCGAGTCGGTCGAAGTTGACGTGGGCCAAGACGTCGACAACATGATGAAAATCCTTCGGCGTTCCAAGTTGGACGCCACGATGAGGCAGCCTCGATGCTACTACCGCATGGGGGGAAGCATCGTCCCCGTCACCGTGGCCAAGCTGAAGCTGGTGCAGCTGTACTGGCAGCTCGGCATAATGCACGCGGCGCTGGCGCACCTCCCGGCTGTCCGCGTCTTCAAAAAGCGAATGACGATCGTGGCAGCCACCCTGCGCGAGCTCCAGGGTGGTAAGCGTGTGCAGCACCGCGAGCGAGACGGCCCCGTTGCTGGGTCCGCCGTGTACAACCTTGGCAAGTAGAGCCCCGTTGAAGTCCGAGACGAGGACGCCCCGACCCTGCTTCGCGGAACCTTTGACGAGGCGTGCAAGGTGCTAAAGGCTCGCACTCCGTTCCACGGCGTGGACATGCTCCGAGAGCTGGATCCAGCGCCGCTGGCGGGAACCAAGCGCCCCCGGGGACACCGAGGCTCCCGCGCAGATGCCCTAGCAGCGGCCACTGCTGCCGGGAAGAAGAGAGCACGAACGGAAGAAAGCGAAGAGTCCGTCGTCATCGCAGCATGAACTCGGACCACGTGCGCATGGCACACTTGTCACTGTGGGCAGCGGCCGCCGGGGCCATTGCCCTGGTTGGCGTTCTGCTTGTGGCGGGCGCCGTTAACGCGGGGCGTCGTCGCGACAACGAGACGGACCTTGGGGCCGCTTCTCGGCAGGCGCATGCGCTTACAGGTAGCCTCGTTGGCGTAGGCGTTCTCGTTGGCGTGATGGCACACTTGATGGCCCCCGTGTTTGCTTCTATGCGAGCGGGCGCGCTTCGCCCCCCCGTCTTCCTGCTCGCACTGGGCGCGGGCTTCCTTTTGCTTGGCTGTGCGTCGTCGGCTCTGACCCAGTACTTTCTCAGCCACCCCCAGACCCCACTTGAGAGGGACGTGGCGTACGATGAGCGGCAGAATCAAACACGCGGTGCGGGCATCGCCGCGGCCATATTTGGGGTCGGGACTCTGGTCGTGACTGCCGTGGCGCTTTGGCTTTAGGGGCACCACGACCGCGAGGACGCTGGCGGTAGCTCCAAGGTGAGCGGGTTCGAGGGAATGTTTGGTCCGCGCCCGGGGTAGTTTGGCATGTAAGCTTTGAGAGGTGGGGGTCCGCGAGTTATACTCAAAATAGACGCATGGCGGTGGTACCGTCGGATGCAGACACAAACGACGAAGGAGTGGCGTCGCGCAGGCGCGACCGCAAGACGCACCTCAAGGCAATGGTGGACTGCGAGTTCCTGGGCGACCGGTTTGACGACGACATCCTAGCCATCTCGATTGTTCTCTTCGAGCGGCCGGCTCGGGTGATGACGAATGTGCAACAGGCCGTTAAGGGGTCCATCACAGTTCGAACGAAGCTTCCGACAGACTGGGAGTCGCGCGGAAGCCTCGAGACGGTTCACTGGTTTAAGTCGACCGTTCCGGGCCTGCTGGCGTGGCTCAAGTCTCCTGGCGCCTTCCCCCCACGGGAGGCGGCGGTGAAGGTGGCCGATTTTGTGCGAAGGGTGCAAAGCAAGCACAGGGTGTGGTGGATGGCAAAGCCAAGCTTTGTGGACCTGGGGCGGATGTGTGCGTGGATGTGCAAGCACCTCGGATCGGACGCTCCCACGCTGGGATTCCACGGCTCGTGTCTTTAGACCAAGCTTCAGCAAACCATCAAGCACACATGCCTGGACCGGCATGTCATGCAAGAGTACATCAAGTAGGAGCAGCGCGCACTCGGCGCCATTCCCGACCACAATCCCGAGCGCGATTGTCTCGGGTAGATCGTCGCGTACTTTATGGTCAACAAGCTCTGCGACCTCGCGCGCGAGTTCGGCTCGGACATTACGCAGCTACACTCCTTCCTCCACATGTACCGCGGCAACATTCTCAATGAAGAGATCCCTGCCCTGCCGGCCATGCCAGCGACGGCGGAGGTGGCGTCCGCGCCCGGCGGCTTCCTCCCGCACCCTTTGCCTCCGACCTTCGGCGGAGTCGTCGGCGCCGCTTCTTCTTCGGGTGCGGGTGGAGCTTGGCGGCATCCTCCTCCTCTGGCAGCTCGAGGTCCTCCTCCCGGACCCGCTTCTTTGGCTTTGATCGAGACGCTTCCGTCGGCGACAAGGATGACGAAGATACAAATGCCCCCCCACCCTCCGCCGGGATAACTGCATCGTCAGCGGCAACGACGACAACCGGTTTGGCGGCAACCGCACCGTCACGGGACGGTTCCCGTCCCGGGATGGGTGCGGTGCAGGGATCTGCAAACGACTCGCCGACGCGGGCGTCCCGAATGCGAGGCTGCAGCAGCTCCACGATGCGCGATTCCATCCAAGGGCACTCGTACACGACGTAGTGTTCCCAGTCCGAGTGGAAGCTCACCAGGTACAGCTCCTTGACCGTGTAGCCGTACGCGTGCTTGAGCACCCACGCGTACGAGTTTACCTGAATGGCGTACTTGTTCAGGTGCGTGTCCAGAAGGTCGGAGCACGGGCCCTTGCCCTTGCGCATCTGCCACGGCTTCTTGGGAGGAATGGGGATACCCTTCTCCTTCATGTGATTCTCTTCTTCCAACTCTGCGTGCTCTAAGTACACGTGCTTGCTTCTCTTCCAGTCGATGATCACCACGTTCCCGTACCGTCCCACGTCGAGACCCGGCAGCACCTTCTGCAGCGCGGCGCACACGTCCTTCCTTATCGATGACGCGATGCTTGGCCTCCCCTCGGCGCGGGTTGGTCTCACCCCTCGCACCCCTCTGCGGATTACTTCGGCTCGAACGAACGCCTCGCCCTCCTCGTTCAAGTAATATCCAACAAAGTCGATGGTTCCCGCGAGCCCCAGACGCCGGTGATAGATCTCCCACTCGCTCCGCAACGGAATGAGACCCTTGGGACGGAACCACTCCGAGTACCAGCGACGGAACAGATCCATCTCCGGCGACTTCTGATCGTACACGAGACCGTTCAGCGCCAGTTCTGCATCAAAGTGCATCTTGGTGCCCTTGTTGCTTTGGATTGTTCCGTTCCGCTCCCAGCTCGCGAGGATCTCCTGCTCGGTCATCCCCTTGCCGTTGTCCTTGATGTATTTTGTGTGCTGCGGCTTGGCAAACGGGAACCCAGGGCTCTTTGCCATCCGCTTGGCCACGGCGTCTTGATCAAACTCCTCAAAGTAGTCGGCAGCGAGCGAGCTGATGCTCCCCTGCGACTGCTCCCACTTCGTCGATTCGTCGTTCCACAGCCAGTACACGTGCTCTTCCTCCCAAAAGATAATTCCCTCATCTCGTGGATGGGGGTGCAGCTTTTCAAGAGGGAACGGCGCGTGGCCGGGCAGTGGATACGAGAGCCATCCTTCATCCGTGTCGGGGGACGGACCGGGGAAGTCTTTGTAAGGGCGGTCCAGCAGGTTGTCGTAGGGATTGGTGCTGAGCGGCGGAAGTTTGGCGATGACTTCGGCCGTTGCCCCAGAGAAGCGGGCAGACATGGTGCGAGGTTTGCAAAAAAAAAACCAAAAGGTACCAGCAATGCAATGCAACACGCAAACTTCGTTGGCACAGTGTCGGGCCATCTCGTCGTCGTCGTCGTCACTGCCGACCGTGCCTGCCCCGCATGGGCGAATCTCCCCGCGGACGCTTCCGCGCGGGTCCTTCCGGCGTCGGAGCGCCGGCAACCTCAACCCGCCGCAACGCCGTTCCCTCCATAAGGGTGCGGCGGGCCACCGCGTGCATCTAATTTTCGTGAGCGTAGGCGTACTGCCGCCGCTCGTGCATTGCCACGGACTCAATGCAGGGAAGCAGGCAGGGAAGCAGACAGCAGGTTGCTGCAACTATACCTCCGACCACAGTGGCACACGTTTGCATGATCTCGTTCAGCATCTGACTTTCTGCGACAAAGCACAGCGAGCTACCTAGCCTAAAGTGTGGACCGTGTGGAAGAACTGCGGCCGCAGAGGACGCCACCGCGATCGCGATACCGCGTACGCCATGATGCGAGGACTTGCGGAGATGGAATTGGTTCCTCCTGTTTCTAAAGTGCGCCGACACGGACCCGATGTGCTGGAGGTTGACGTCAATTCTCCACGAGTTGATTGGACGGACGTGTACGAAGTTAGACACGAAGTGGATAACAACTGGGCGCCATTCCTGCAAATCGACGAAGCCGAGATAGATGCAGCGTTGATGCAGCTCCGCAAACTCGACGACTACGAGGATTTCGATCTTTTGGTTCGGATTGCCGTTCAACTCGTGACCGTGGAGGGGAAGCCCGAAGGCATGCGCATCGTCGTGTCGGGAACCGACGAATGGGTGGAGGTCGAGACGGATTTGCCCGACCAGCTTCCGCTCAGCGTTCCCGTGCGCGGCATCTTTGTTCAGCAAAAGCCAAAACCCGAACCCGAGTAAGACCGCGAAACCGATGGGTCGCAAGGCACGCCGCGCGGCAAAGCGGCAGGACTAGCACATTACAGATGGTGCCAAGAAGCTGACGGATCAATCCATGCGCACGGTGGAGCCGCTGACGCGTCCGCTTCCGGCCCTTCGAGCTCGCCCTCCGTTGCTCGACAAGGGAAGCCTCGAGGTCCGCCGAGCCATGCGCAAGCTGTACGCTCGCCGGCGTATCGTCTTTGCCGCGGTTGGCATCGCCGCGCTGGTGCTGGTGGTTGGCGCCATTGTGGGCGGATACTACTTGGCTCGGACGATTCCGTGCAACGCCAACCAGATCCGGGGGCCCGACGGGTCCTGCGTACAATGCTATCACTCGGCGCACTGTGCGAGCAAAGTCTGCGACACAAGCACCGGAGTGTGCCAAGATTGCGTGGCCACCCCCGACTGCCGGCCCACGGACGGAAGCACCGGCGGGCAATGTGTGCAAAACATTGGCGGACAGAATCGCTGCTCGTCCGACGGGTGTGACGACGACCTCGACTGTCAGAACCTGCTCGATCCTCGGATCCGCTTCTGCGTCGGTGGCACGTGTGCCGAGTGTCGTGGCGTCGGACTGGACAACAAGACCCAGGACTGCGGAAGTCCGGAAGGGTCCACGCCGGTTTGTGTGCAGGGGCAGTGTATCACGTGCGACGACCGCAACTTGTGCGACTTTGGATACTACTGCGAAGTAGGAGCGGGGACGTACCGGCAAGGCGTGTGCGCCAAGGGGTGCCAGACCGACCGCAACTGCACCAATCCAAAGCCGACGTGCTACAAGCCCGACGACGCGCCTCCGCAGCCTGGCCAAGGGATGAGTGACGACCCTTTGCCAGGAATCTGCCAGGTGTGCAACCCCATTGTTCCCGCCAATCCCAGCGAGAGCACTCCTGCGGATGGTTGCAGCGCCCCAGCACCATACTGCGTGTACAGCGATTCGAGCAGCGAGTACGGATGCGCGCAGTGCAGGCGAACCAGTGACTGCACCGTGTCCCAGCGCTGCGACGCGGGTACATGCTCGCCCGTGGACACGGTTGGAGTTGTCGCCAACATGGTCGTGATCTTTGATAACGTTGGTACTGATCCTCCGATGATGGGGGATTCGCCCATTCGAATCATACAGACCGATCCTTCGCCGACCGCCCCACAGTACCGCGCGGTTCTTAGTACTGACACGCAGCTACAGAGCAGCTTCTTGTTCATTCCACAGGACGCGTCGTCGGACTCTGGCGTGTTTGCGATGAAGCGGCAATTTGGCGAGCAAAACTCGACGTACACGTGGCCGACCGTGTGCGGAACGACCGCAGACTCGAGCACTTTAGTGCCCGGATGGGCTCCGTGCGAGACATCGGACGGTCTCAACTCGCCACCTGAGTGCGATGTCATGTTTACGTGGACTTCAGGAGACGATAATCCAATCCTGCACGGCGTTCCTCTCAAGCAAGTCATGCAGTCTGAGTCAGCCACGTTCATGTGGATCCTGTGGGACATCACGGAGCAAAAGGTCATCCAGAGCGCCACGGAGATCAGCGAGGCCATCCGGGCGGGCAACACCAAGTCGGTGTACCCCGTCATGTCCATTGCGCCCAATGCGTCGCCTCTTCCGGAGCCGAATGAATCCAAGGGGGACATGTACTACATCGCGTGGGTTCGACGTCGCGAGACCGTTGATGACGACTCTCCCTGGCGAGATCCGCAGCTTACCTTAGTTGGATTTAACAACCTCGAGGATAAAACGGTTGCGGAGAGGCTGTAGGCGGGGTTTGTGAGCAACCGCGTCCAGTATGGAGCGATGTCGCAGTGCACGACGAACGTCGAATGGGGAATTCCCCCCATTGCACTGGCTGCGTCCACTGGTTGAGCGGAGGCAATGCGGGGTGCAGCGCACAACTTGCCATTGCAAGGAAAGTGTGACCCGATGCCCGTGTCAACTCCGCCTCAAATCGTACGCCAAGCAGAATCTGCCGCACAAGCCGATATTATGGACCAGCTCCGGCGCGCCAAGGCCAGCCTGCAAAAGACTCGCAAACTTGCGCCCCAGCCTCGTCCGGCCGGACCAAAGGCCAATCGGTTCTTCGCCAAGCTGCACCGTCCCCCGGCAGAGCCCCGGCAGGCATCAACCCAGGAAGCAGCTCCGGTCGCGGCGGCCGCAGTCACCGTTGCAGCAGCGGACTCAGCCATGGTCCACGCGGCGTAGTACGACCTCGGACCGCCTCCCGGGATTCTCGAGACCATCGTAGATTTCCTGACCGAGTACCATGTTGTCATCATTCTCGTGACGCTTGTTGGGTTGCTGCTGTGGGCTGCCTACATTACGTGGCAGCGTATCAAGGAGCAGGACCCCGTTCCACTCGGAATCGCGCCTCAACCAGATGTGGCCGTACCGAGACCGACCGAAAGTAAGCCGACAGAAGATGCAAAGGCCAAGCCAAAGGACGAAAAGGAGGAGGCAGAGACGGAGGAGGAGGTACCTACCGTCGTGTCCGACGTAGTGAGCAGCAGCGAGGACGACGACGACGCCCCCGATGATGGTGACGACGACGAGTCTGCGGGTGAGGACGTGGCCGGTGAAGACAATGTGGGTGGAGAAGAGATTGCTACCGATCTGAGTGTGGAAGAGATTAACGCGGAACTGGAGAGGCGTCGCGAAGAGCTCAGCCAGACCGGAGAGGACAAGCCGGTACCGCAGGCAGCGGCGCCGGCGGCGCCCGCCAAGCACGTCAGCATCCAAGAGAAGGAGGAGGTTCGCGAGTTTAACCGGGAAGACGCGGCCACAGCGGTATCGGACGACGCCAGCGCGACGGAGCCCGAGAACGACGCCAAGCCGGACGAGAAGACCGTTGCGGTTCCGCAGCCCGAACCGAAGGAGGACCAAAATGAGCCGGAACCTCCCGCGGAACAAACTTCGGTCGAACTGCCCACCGAGGAGACCGGCCCTGTTATTGTGGACTCAAGCGACGCTCCCCTGCTGCCCGCCGCCGGCGCCGAAGAGTCAAAGGAGGAGGAGGAGGAGGAGGAGGAAGTTGAAGACATCGACGAAGACGTGGAAGACGATGAGGACGCAGCAGAGGCCGAGGCCCTCGGGGATGCGGTTGGGGTGGACTCACTTGAGGCAGCCTTGGATGAGCTGCAGCCTTCGACTGAGGAGGGCAAGTCCGGGAAGCGAGGACGGGGTCGGAAGCGCGGGCGCAAGTCGAAGTAAATTCCAATGCAAGTACACATAATTAAATGAACACAAAGCTCTCGTCGTCTCTTTTTCTTGCACTCGTCTGGATCGTAGCTACTTTTTTTGTGCTGTGGGCCATTGTCTCCACGGACGCCGGACGACCCCTGGGGCCGTTTGTCTGGTTCCGAGGTCATGCTCTGCAAGGAGAAGGCATGGAAGAAGGAGAGCACTGCGCCTGCTCCCGCGGAGCGCACCGCACCGAGCTGGCATTCCCCGGCTCCTGGGGGCTTGGCGGCGGTTGGAACCTTCGTCCCGCCAATCCGAGCCCGCGATCGCAGCAAGGCCGCATCACCGTTGCACACACGACGTACGAGAGCCCAAATAGCGTCCGAGCGCTGCTGCGGCGTGCGGCGGCGTGGCCGAAGGAGCTTGCCTCGCGCGTCGATTTGATGTTGGTGGAGGATGGAGGAACCCCCGGAGCGGCCGAGACCGTGCGCGACGAACCCACCATATCGGCGCTCGAGTGCGGCCTCGCCGTGGTCACGTTGCTGCGCGATGTTGGATTTAACAACGGAGGCGCACGGAACACGGCATGCCTCGCTGCGCGCACCGCCACCGTGTGCCTGTTTGACCAGGACTTCGGTTTGTCGTCCGTTCATTTGTAGCAGCTACTGCTCGCAGAGACCCACACGCGAGTCCGGGAAGCGACGGTGTGGACCGTTCCAAGCGGCACCGACAAAGAAATCCTGTGGCCGAATGCGTTTGTTGTGCACGCGCAGGGATTCCTGGCTCGCGGCGGCTACGACGAGCGGCTCAGCGGAACCTACGGGCTCGAGGACGTAATGATCCGGAAGCGAGCCCACCACGGGCACTTTGTGCTGGAAGTGCACCCCACATTCGTGTATAAGTCTGAAGGCAGCCAACGTGCGCGGGCGGACGATCACTGTCCCACGTGTCGCTGGCCTGCAGGAACAAAAGAGTCCCATATCGAGACGCAGCGCCGACGCGTGCAGCAGTTGGATTCGGCCGGAGTGCTTACGGGGAGTCCTCCCGTGAACGTTGAGTGGGACGTCGAGTGGATGGTCACTCAATGGCGTTCGTCGTAACGATTGGCTTCCTCACCATCATGATCTCAACTTGAATGTTGACGTCGCCTTGGAAGTCAGCGTCCCGGTTGCTGAATTGGGCGTTGCCATCTGGATTCGACTGAACCAAAATTACGTTGGCCAGTACGTTCCCAACGACGCTGCCGCCCGCCATGGCAAATGCATTAAAGCGCCCGTCTCCGCCCAGCGGCGTGACCGACGTCACGATCGGCCGGTGCGTGCTGAAGAGGGCCAGAGGTCCCTGCAGCTGCAGCGTTGCCGCGCTTTGGTTTACGATTCGAGTCGCGAACCGAAGATCGGGGAGCGAAGCGTCCGTGGCGCCCTCGGATGCCTTGGCGCGTCTCATCTTGAACGACGTGCTGGTGAATCCCGTGTTGTTCCGATATATCTGCAACTTGCCTTCCTCCACGTTGGCGAGGAAGGACAGGTACCGAGCGTCCACGGCCTCTTCCTGTGGCGTCAGGTGCGGGATCGGTCCCAGCCTTCCGGCTTCTCCGTTTGCTTCGTCCACGCGGTCCCCCTTGGATAGATTGTGCTGATCCAAGTTGCGTGCGAGCGCGACCGAGCCAACGACAAGGCCGGCGACCGCAACGAAGGCAGCGAGCGCAACGATGACAACGATCCAGGAAGGAACAAACGGAGATACAATGGAAGGACGCGAGTGCCGGCGCTTTGGCTGTCCCGTAGCAAGGAGTTCGTGAGCCATGTCGGCGCGTTCCTGAATGTCGTGGTTGTGGTCGTGCACGGCTTGGGAGGCTGCTTCGATGCGGGTTTGCCAGAGGGCGCCTGCCATCGGTTCCCGTGAAGTTTCACGGAGTCCGCCGAGTCGGTGAGTCGCGCGAAATGCTCGACTGGAAGACTGGCATCGCAATTCTGCTCGTGCTGGCCGTCATGGCGGCGCACGCTGCGACGATTGTGTTGGGCATCTAGGTAAACCGGGCTCAAAACGCCGGAACGTGTGACGGCATTCCTGATGCCTGGCTTGTGTGGCCTGCCATTGTGTCATCGTCTCTGGAGATTCTCACGACGGGGGCTATGCTTCTTGGCGGCTTTGTGACTCTGATGAACTGGGCAACTAGCCGCAGGAAGCACGCCGACGTGAGTGAGAGCGTGGGATTTATGCGGAGCACCGTCACAGGAGCCCAGTCACAGATCCTCGGTGTGCTAAAGGCGCAAAGTGCCGAATCGATTGTGCTGTCAAAGTAAATTCAATCTTCCAAATCCGAATCCGAAGAACTCTCCTGTGCCTGCATCAACAGCCGGCTAAATCCCCTCACAAACGCCTCATCCATGCCTCCGTGCGCTTCCGCCGTCAGTGCGACCGTCACCGAACCGAGAAGCCCCGCCGTGCCGTCTCTGTCTTCATCTTCTTCGTCTCTTGCTGCACGATGCAGTGTGCGCCTTGCAACAGGAGTCGATGGCGGAGATATAAGCTGGCAATTTACGGTCCGGTGGACCCAGCAGCTTCCAAGGTTCCTCGTCGGGTCTACCGAAGATCCAAGGTGCCGAAGCACATCTCCCATCGGAATCCGGCTGAGATCGGCGGCGTTCCGAGCCACGATCGCAATTCCCGCCTGACCATCTGCAAGGACTCTGGCCTGCTGCGCCGCGAGGCACGCCGCATGCCTGTCTGTGATCGTGGGCGACCCGATATCGAGAACAATCCATTCCGGCGGCGCGGCCACCCGAACCAAATCGGATACGCCAAACACACCAGGAAGTTTTCGTCGCAATATAGTTGCCATGGCAGCAGGCGTGTATCGGACCGCCGTCTGAACTGGGCCAAAACGACAGGGACGATGCACGTTGTATATTACCACAGCACCCTCGTGGTCGGCGCACGGAAGTACCGTCGCGTCGCCGCGGGCCAACGATGAACACACGGCTGAGGTAGTTATCTCGTTGGAGTCGTCGTTGTCGTCTTCGTATGTGTCTTCGTCTTCGCTACTGAACGAGGCTCTGGCTGATCGGACTTCCTCCGCATCAACAATCTCTGCAGCTGCGGTCTCTTCCGGTGGAGGTGGAATGATTCGCACTGCATGCTTTGGCAGCTGCAGCTGGAAGCGGCACATCGGACAGGGAACCGCGCCTTGATGCTGGGCGCTCCACCGCATCAGACCTGCGGAGTGGAACCAGTGCCCGCAAAGAGTTACTGTATCGGCCACCTGATTTGTAATTGGACAGACAACAGGACCGTCTTCGTCGTCGCTTTGTTCAATCGAAGCAATTGTGGTCTCAAGTTTTGCCTCGGTGTCCTCGACACTGGCCTGCGCGCGATCGGCTTCCTGCTGCGCGTGGTCGCGGCGCAGCCGCATCAGACGCAAAGGCAGGCCTCTTGCCATGGGCCGGCTTGCTTGGAAGTGGTGCGGATACGCGCTCTGCTCACGCAGTACCATTTGTTCAAGCGGATCTTCGGATCCTTCAACGGGCTCCGCGGCCTCTGCCTCCTCGGTGGTCTCTTGCCATCTTCGCACCCGGTCGGTCGCTTCGCTCGCTCGTGCCTCATGCTCCTCAACGGCACAACTCATGCTCACACGAAGATACTCTTTGGCTTCGTCTGCCGGCATACCTTGAATCCGAAAATCGGGGTCCAGTATCTCTTCTTCGTCTTCGTCTTCATATTCCGCCGACGTCGACGGCGGCTCCGGCTGGGGTATGGGCGGCCGCCATCTTCGAACCAAGGGAATCACAGGAAGTTGAGGCAAAAGAACCTCAATCCGGCGTGGGGACGGTGCGGGAATACCTGCCAAGCCCAAGGTCGGCACGGTGACCATGAGCCGGGGCGTAGAGGCGGCCACTGCCCATTGCAAAAGCCGTAAATGGTCAGGGAAGACGCGTCTCCCGTTGCGAACACAGATCCAGGCAGACGGGCGCCCCGACAGAATCCATGGAAGCAAGCGATCGTCAGTCTCGGTCTGCAGACGCTAGAGGTTCTCGCGCACCAGGTCCGTTGGAGCCGTGCGAAGGGATTCGGTTCCGCGGTGGATCGCTGGCAGCAACATAGCCGGAAGGTGTTCGAGGTTGGTCCCGCCGATGGCCGCGCTCACTTCCCGAATGTGCCGCAACAACACGAGCACAATCTGCGTCATGTGGGTATGAGCTCCGGGAAGCTGCAAAACCGATTCTGGGATGAGAGTGAGCCGCGCCGGCGTCCGAAGGAACAGCTGGCTCACACGATGCACCAGTCGGACGCGAGACACAGGGACCCCCTCGGGCCTTGCGTTCAGAAGGTGCACGCAGATCCAGTCGGGCGCGAGAATAACCGTCGGCTGTCGCTGCGCGACGGACCACGCGAGCCGTGAGCACGCGGGGGCAGTCGCCTGCACCGCGCCCGACGTCCGAACCGATTCCGAGCTTTGCCATAGCCGACGCTCCACGTACGTGGCCGGAGCGTTTGGAGCGACGTTGTCCTGCGGCGGCGGAGACGCGGTATTGTCGTCTTCGCGCCACAGGCGCCGCAGTGCCGTCTTGGGATGCCCCTCTGTTGCAGCGCTGATCTGAGCTTCGGTGCAGCGACGGAATTGTCTACCCAGTCCAAACCACGCTCCGGATAGTACGTGCGTAGGCACATCCCCGTGGGCGTGTTGTACCCCGTGGGGCATCCGTGGCAGCGCGTGGTCCGCCGAGTGAAGGTGCAAGAGCTTAAAGTCAAAGTCCGTGTTTTCGCGGAGACTTCCATCTAGCAGGACAACCAAAACCCCGCATCCCGTCGCCCTTCCGTCGCCCGGTACGATCCAGCTTGCGGACGCAAATGGTATGGCCCCAGCGACCTATTCGGTCTGGCGCAGCATAGCGTCGGTCACGTGACGGTGCTCAGCTCTCGTCTCAGTTGCCGTTGCGAGCCGCCAGCCTGCGTGAGGGTCAAGCGTAGACAGTCGAGCGGCCGAGTACGCGAGAACCACAATGTTGCCGGGCTTAGGGCGCGGAATCGACAGGCTGGTCGGCGGCATCCAAGACGGAATCGCCGGCGACCTCGTCAAGGCCGACGCAAGCTGGGTTGCGATGGACATGTATTGCTTTCCGGCCTCTTGTACAAAGATTCATCTTTTGGAGCGAGTCTCCCGGCCGCGGAGCCGTTTGAACCCGACACCGCACGACTTTACTGTCGCATTGTGCTAAAAAATCCACTTTAACCATCGGGTGTCATGGACGGAACGGCATCGCGGGCGTGGCGGTCTCGCTCTCGATCAAAGCAAACGCGACAGCGCTCTTGTTTGCCGCCGTCCTCCATGGACTGGCCGGACACGCCGCTGGCTGCGGAAGGGTCCTCCGCGGTTCCTTTGGTTGCCATCGCCACGGAAGAATCGCGCGGCGGATCCGGGTACCCGGCCTCTGCGCCGTCGGGGCTTCCCGTTCTCAGCGACTCGGAATCATCGTCGGACGAGGACGAAGAAGCGGCGTCCGCCGAGGCAACTGCTCCGTCGGTCGAGGCACGGATCCACTCGGGCGTGGCTGCCAAGCTGCCCAGCGTGAAGCAGGTCGAGTGCAGCTTCCTCAAGGCGAGCCAGGATGCCCCTTAGTTCGTCGAGGAATGCGTTCTGTCCCGGGTCAGGTGGACGAAGGAGACGTACCCGCAGTCGTGCAAACTCCACTGCGCCTGGGACCATTATCCGTTTAACGGCAAGCCTTGGTTCGCCGTGAAGCGCAAATGCGGGAACGGTACCATCATGCTCGAGGCCAAAGCATTTTGCTCACCGGGCTGCCGCAACGCCTGGCTACATCAGTTCGCGTCTCCCGGTACGCGCGGTCTGCAGATCGAGCACAGCCACCAGATGGATTTGAGCCTTGGCATGCGAAGGCACGACCAGATGAGACCGTTTGCCCCGTCTCCTCAGCTGCTGGCAGACCTTGGCGGCTCCATGTCTCTGGAGGACTTTCGGGCCATGGCCCACGGTCGCCATCTTAGTCACATGCGTCTTCCTGGAAGATACGCGGTACTGGAAGGCTACGGCGAGTTCTTGGTTAACATGCACGTAGCAAATCACATCTGCGTGCAAAAGATGTTGCGAAGCGAGCGCGCAACGAGAGAAGTGGCGGCAATGTATGAGCAAGCCGGCGTCTTCCTCGGCGAAGAGGAAGAGGAGGACGAGACGGAGCTGACCACCATGGTGACTTCGATGACGACGGAGGAGAAGGACCAAGCCATCGAAGACGAAGCAAACGACGCCGTTCGGCAGATGCTGCAGGAGAGCATCAGCACCGCCATGCGAGACAAGGCCTTGCGGGAGAAGGCGCGGGACGAGGGGGAGTCGGAGCTGACCGACGAGGAGCGCTACCGCCTCGGCAAGATCCGGGACAAGCGGTCGAGATCCAGGCGGGAAGCAGAACACCGGTAGCAGCAGTCCATCACGGACGCCCAGAGGAAGGGGACCGCCAATCCTCGATGGTCCGCCGACAAGGCCCAGCGTCTAGGAGCTGTGCAGCAGTACGGAGACGCCGCCAAGGCCGTGGCGGAAGTCGAGATGGCCGCGGGAGGCACGGCGGTCAATGACAATCTCCACACGTTCGATCGGGAGGAGATGCACGAGTCGGTGATGCGTCTCGGCATGGAGCTGAGCCGGCTGAAAGACGAGCATGCTACTGCGTCTTCTTCCTCTTCTTCTGACCCTTCTTCTTCCTCTTCGGGGCTTGGCGGCGGCGACGGACCTGACGCCGGCAGAGCCCCATCCCCTGCAAGTGGCGCTGGTCGGTGACCAGGCGGTAGCGCTTGTTGTGCCGGAGCACGACTTACAGGCCCTGGCCAAGTGGCGGGCCCCCTGGGAGCCTGTGCGGTTTTTGTGGACCGGGTTTGCGTATCAGCTGTATCGCCGCGCCCCCTGGCCCGTAGGGCACGACGGCGCAGACGACTTTGCCCTGTGCGCTCGGCTGAGTCCCGACTTAGCGCGGCTCCGATTGGTGGAGCCGTGTCTGTACCGGATCGCTCTCGATTTTGACGGCCGACTGCACGTGGCCGAAGCAGTGGGTCTGCTGGTGGCGCTTGCCGTGGGGTTGCGCTGCCTCTGGGCCGCGCTGTGCTGCATCGTGCAGCAGCGACGGCGGCGGGCGAAACCCGGTTCCGACGACGAATGACCGGGTGCACGGGAGCCCGCACGCTGCGGATTGTGAACAAGACGCCGCGAACTCTGTACGTGGACCCGCCGTTTGCCACAGATTTTGTCGAGTCTCGCCTGGCTCGTCCGGGGGAGAGCGTGGTCATGACAGACGGCGTAACTCTCTCCGAGTTCCGGGGGCAGGAGGTTATGGGAGTTGCGGGAGGAATCTATGTGCTGAGCCCCGGAGCCCCGTGGAGCCGCCAGGCCCTGCGAGACGCAGTGGCGGGCGCTGGCTTCCGGTACGGATTCCCATTGTCGCTTCAGGGATGCGCGCAAGGAACGCCCCCCCAAACGAGAAGTGGCCGGCTGATCATTGACGCAAGCACAGACGGCAACGGGGCCATCCTCACGGTCCGGTACGATGCTTACCGTAACGAGGCGCTATACGCCGCATTCGCTGGCATATTTGCCGCAGCTGCTCTGAGCGCCGTGGTGGCGTCGTTGTGGATTCGAAGACACCCACGCAGGGCGGGACGGGCTCTTCTACCGCAGCGGGTGCTCACAAAAGAAGAGATAGTGAACGGAACTGCATGAAAAAAACTATCAAAAATACTGTGCGTTTCATATCACGCAAGCGCGCTCCATAAGCCGTGCCAGCGGAATCCCTCCGACACTGGGCACTTTGCGCCAGACCTCGTGTAGCCTCGGGTGCTCTGGTAGCCGCAGCAAAACAAACATACCGTCCTTTGAAACGAATCGTTTTAGAATCCAAGCTCTTCGCGCAGGTACTCGTAATGCTTGAGATAATTGTTGATGGTCATGGCACCGACCCAGTGCCCGACGCTTGCAAAGAGCGCCATGCCTGTAAGTCCCTGATATTTTGTCCGCTGCTTTGCACAATCGTTTCGTGCCACCTTGCTACCACAAAGTACGAGACGACGACGATTCCGACAATTGCGAGGCAGCCGAGAGTGATGCCCACGATCGCAGCGATCCGACCATGATCATAATCCGTGTCGCCGGGATCCCGGCAGGCCTTACTCTTTTGGAACAAATCCAATCCGCCGATTCCCGCGACGATGCCGCCTACGGATCCAATCAGCGCCACTGCCAGCGCCATCAACCAAAGCACTCTCTCGTGCATGGGAAGCGGATTTCGCTGCGAGCGGCTCGGCTTGGCGAAAATGGTATCGAAGTCAGCCAAGCCAGCGGCGTCGGCCCCGAGGTATGGTTGGCGATGGACCGAGTCCCGCTGGGCCTACGTGCTTTTGCTAACGGTTGCGGTGATTGCGGTGGTACTGGCCGCGGCCGCGTTGGCGGTTGGGACCACGGGCGAGGCCGCTCGCATCGTGCGGGTGTTCCGCTGCAGCCCGTCGACCGGGCAGTGCGTGCTTCGCGACGGCGCCGAGCTGCAGTTCGAGACGCCAGATCGCTCCCAGATGGCCGAGGTTCGGCTGATTGACGACGGTTCCTTTGGGACAGCGCTGGAGATGCGGGTGCGGTCCCGAGAGATTGGCGGCGACGAGTCGGCCTACGTCTTCCGGGGCAACGGGACGCTGCAGGTGCGCGACGCAGTGGGTAACCCGAGCTACACGCTGTCTCGCGACTGTCTTGGACAGTAGGGCAACGCCGCGTGCACCGCGTTCTGACCACTGGCGTGCGCATGGAGGAAGTGCATGCGGCGAAGCTGCACGCGGTGGAGTTTGGCCGGGACATTCGTCACTCCCATTCCCTCATGGCGCGGTCGACCGAGGCGGGATGCATGCTCATGGACGAGGACGCCGGCCCGCTTCGTCCGGTGGCGGGGGTTCGTCTGGCGGACGACTCGGACCTCTGTGCCGTGCTTGTGGACCGCATGGTCACGGGAGACGAGGCCTGCTTCAAGGCGCGACCGCGTCTCGGACTGATTCATTGGCTCTTTGGCGCGGTGCGCATCGCGTGCGATGCGCCGTGGCTTGTGGTTGGCCCGGCAACGAAGCTTTTGGGAGAGGCACCCCTGTGCATGTTTGACGGCAGACCGAGCTTGGGTTGCCTGTCGTCGGACCTTCGAACGGGTAGCGTGGGGGCCCGTGCCGCGGGTGCGGATCGCCCCCAGCCCGCCCTGGTGCTGGAGCAGCGCGTCGGGGAGATCGTGGCCGAGGAGATGCTTGACGTCGAGACCGAAGAGGACGATCCGGAAGGCGATGACGAGGACGAAGATGAGGATGACGACGATGACAAGGCCGCGATAGAGGATGATGATGATGAGGAGGAGGAGGAAGACGATGGTCTGGACGGAGACGACGATGACGACGACATGTAGGAAGAAGACGAGGACGATATGGAAGAGGACGACTAATGTGTTTTTGTGTATGTTCAATTCGTTTACGCCAATCCAAAGTCAGATTGCCAGTCGTACGCAGACACAATGGAAACCTCAGCAAGAAAATTCTCACATATGTCATTGAGGTCTCCTGTTAATCCTACAATTTGCTTTAAGGCCCTTCCCATTGTTGCAGCTCTAACAGGAAGAACGCCTTTGTCTTTTCTAACTTTGCAGTATTGCATCATGAAATCACCGAAATCTTTCTCAAGTTCCTCTGTTAATTTATATTTATTCCCCGTTTTTGGTATTTTTTGTATACTTTCCCATATTTTTTTCCAGGTTTTGGGGGATCCAGGGGCGGCTGCTGCTGTTCCGGCTGCAGCTTGAGGTACATCGGGTTCTGCAGGTGCATCTGCTGCTGCTGTTCCGGCTGCAGATGCCTGTCCTGATACATCGCTTCCTACTCCCTTTGTGCACATTTGTACTCCTCTCTCTTCTGAATCCAGGCCCATTTTTCTTAATGCCACATCAAAATAGCCAAACCATTTTAATTTGTTACCTTTAAGTTTACTTCTATGCAAATCTTTAGCAAATGTGTTGCAAAAATATTTGACTTTCGTGAGAAGAGTGGCTTGGTCCATTTCTTGAATCAATTCGAGTGTGTTCTCGTTCATGAATTTCGCAAAATCTGCAGAGGCGGCTGCTGCTGTTCCGGCTGCAGAACCCGGTGATTCTCCATCTGCTTCAGTCAAGCCAGGCACTGATTCCACCGCAGCCGCAGCTGCAGGTTCATCATCTGCTGCTGTTCCGGCTGCAGAACCCGGTGATTCTCCATCTGCTTCAGTCAAGCCAGGCACTGGTCCCACCGCAGCCGCAGCTGGAGGTTCATCATCTGCTGCTGTTCCGGCTGCAGAACCCGGTGATTCTCCATCTGCTTCAGTCGAGCCAGGCACTGGTCCCACCGCAGCCGCAGCTGCAGGTTCATCATCTGCTGCTGTTCCGGCTGCAGAACCCGGTGATTCTCCATCTGCTTCAGTCGAGCCAGGCACTGGTCCCACCGCAGCCGCAGCCGCAGCCGCAGCTTTCTATTCTTTTGCAGCGTTCAATGCCTCGTTCTAAACCAGCTGCGGTCTCTATGTTAAAATTCGTTCGGTTACCACTGGATTGAAGACCTGTCCTAAATGTATATACCGCGAAAACCGCGAAAATCCCAGGGTCGATCCTGTGTATACCTCCAGCATCTCAACATCTTTGAAGCGGCTCTGAATTTGTTGTTTTAAAGTATTCATAGCCGCTTCAAACTGGTCAAGCAGAGCAACGGTAGGTTTTTGCAAGAAATCGGCTCTAGCTTTGTCCACGTTCTTTGCTGCTTCTCTGTCGGTTATCAAAATAGCCAACTCGTCAACATAACCCCATATTCGAGAGGACCATTTTTCATCTACCGTACTCCCGTCTAGAAGGTACTGAGTGAAATTACCTGTGGGATAGCGATTGGGTTCGTTACGCCATTCCGTGGCCATCAGTTCTTGAGTGGTGACCTCCTCACCTGGATCCACACTCAAGAATTCCCCAGCGGCTGCCATTCCATCATTAAACGGAGAAGGCTGTGGTGATGCAGACGGCCTCGGAGATTCTTCTGCGCCATGCCCTGCCACAGCTGGTGCTGCGGCAGACACATGCATAGCTTTGCGCACGGCCTCGGAACCGAGCACCCTCCGAAGCTTTGACAGGACGTCGTCAGTGACTGGTCCCAAGTGAACTTGGGCCTACATGTCTGCGTTTCGGTGCAACCCATCTCTCTCGCAGTGGACGCTCGCACTTGGCTGGACACATCCAGCCATCCCGCGACAGCATCGGCAGTCACATTCAAACATTGCAACAAAGCAGCCATGCAGCGGATCACGCCGATTGAAGACGTCTTTGGCGTAAAGAGGCAGAACTGGAGGTCCAAGGACGGCAAACGAAGCGGATCCGCCATCGTAGCAACCGATGCCGGCGGCAAGCCTCTGTCTTAGACGATCGGCTATGGCAACAGCTGGTAGGGGGTTCGCATGGTGTTCCGTGCACCCGGAGACAGCGACCCGTCCAGCGACCCGGCTTCCATCGCTTACACGCTGTACCTTACGATTACTCGCGAGAGCGCATCCTTCATGCGCGGCGCCAAGGACAGCAAGCGCCTGCAGGACCAGCGCAACGCCGAGTTCGCGGGCTGGGTCAGGCTTATCCGTGGTCTCCGAGCGCTCGAGGCGGAAGAGTTCCCGGGGGTGCCTCCCAGCCGCAAGTTCCCGATCCGGGAGACGACTGAGAGCTGGAAGACGTCGCCGGACCCGACCGACTCGTCGCAGTCGATCGGGGTCGCGATTAAAACGTACCTCGGGAGCAAGGTTCCCTCATACAACGACCGATCTAAGCTGATCAATGCAACGCCCGCTGCGCGCCAGGGGCCGTGGAAGACGGACGCTTCCGGGATGCCCATCTGCGACGACCAGGGCAACTTCGAGTTCGAGCGAACCGTGTTCGACGAAAAGGCTCGGCTGGCGCTGGCCACAACCAAAGAGAACCCGCAAGAGCACATTGGGTACGGGACGTTCCGCATCAGCGACATAAAGGAGTCCATGATGGGCGTGGTTGCGCCGCTGTACGCGCAAAACTTAGTCGTCCGCGCGACTCGGTCCATAAAGCGCAAGGCCGACGTGGCCGCGGCACCCAAGGGCATGAGCCGCGAGGAGATCGTGGCTCTGATGCACGAGCAGAACGAGGGATTCGCGGCTGGCGGCGAGACTGATTTTGGAGGTGGAGGCATCGACGAGCCCGGTATCAGCTCCAGCAGCGGGGCGATAGAATCAAAGGACGACGAGATGGCCACAGACGACTACTTTGACGACGCGGACGCGGCTCTGGAACCGTCGGCGCCACCCGCGGGAACGGGACCTCCGGCTCCAACTGCGCCGGGCATAATAATGAATCCGTACGCCGAGGCGACGGAGGAAGACGAGGACGACATGATGGCGGCGCTGGCCGAGGACATGCCAGAGGACGGGGAAGACGGAGACGCATCATCAGACGATCTTGCAGAGATTCAAAACAAACTTGCCCCGGGGTCAAAGCGCAAACGATCCCCCGACAGCGGAGCCGGCACCGGTGGGGGCATGATGATGGCCGCCGAAGGCAAGCGGAAGCAGCGGCGTCGCGGCTAATTCAAGACCGGCTGCCCCAGGAGGCCGCGCCAGCAGGCGCCCGCCCGTCGCTTCCGGAAAACAAGAGCTCGGTCGGCACGGATCGCTGGTCGTCTAGGACGACGCCGGCACCGGCGGCGGTCGCCTGAGCTCCAGCGGAGGGCGGCGACGGCGCAATCGGACGCTCGTCCACCACCCAAATGCGCACGAAGAACTTTCCGCGGGGCGACCGCGGCAGCTTGACCATGATATGAAGACGCTTCTTCTCTCCGTCGTACTCGAACGATTCCACAAATGATCCAGGGTCCTTCTTGCCGGCCCCGGGTAAATAATCAATCTTGAGCAGCGTCGGTTGCACCTTGGCCATGTATGCCTTGTACTCGGGAAGACTCATTAAATGGGATCTGGGTTCCATCGAAAGCTTGAGGTACCTGCTTCCTTTCCGCCCCCAGAGCACCCCATGGCAGCACGAGATTCGCTTGCAGGCCTTCGGACGCGCGCCCCAAAAACCCGCGGAACGGACGTCGTGCAGAGGCAAGAGAAGTTACGCCGTGTTCTCGACGCCCGAGCCGACCGCGATCGGCACCTCTTGTCGCTTAACCCGGAGGACGTGCCAGCGCGGGCCCTCGAAGCCGCGAGGGAACGCGATAAGCAACGGAACAGAGACACGGTTCAACGGCGCCAAGTCCTTGGCCCAGACGCCAAGCCGCGACGCTTTGGCACTGCGCCCGGAGCGTCGTTCTTTGTGGAGCTCACGCCGGTGGCGGGTGCTTCATCGGCGCTCTGCGAAGACGATACAACGGTCAAGCCGGGCTCGGTGCAACACGCCATCCTCATTGGCGCCGGTCCCGTGTTGCGTGAAGAGTTGCGGAAGCACGGGGCCATCTTTGGATGGTCCGGCCCCACGCCCCGAGACCCGCCGAAACTTAACCAGAACACGCACCCGGGCGGCGACGCCACGCTCGAGCGGTATGTGGGGTCACGAGCCGCCCGAGCGCTTCTATAGGCGACAAAGGACGGATCTGACGTCATGGCCTCGGCGCTCGAGACTTAGAGCCCAGGATCGTTGTGGGCAGAGATGTTTCGGCGCTGCCAAGCTGTCGCCGCGGCCACGGCGCGCGAGGTGCACCGGCAGCCCGAGCTGACAACTACCGACTTGCTGCGACACACTGATCGGAGAGGACCGCCCCCTGCCATTGCAGCTGGCGGGACACCCGACCCGGAGCCGTCGTTCGGTCCTCTTCGTCGTGCGATCCGGTATGGCTGAGAGCGCAGACGCGGCTGCAAGCCGGACATTTGCCGAGGCCGCTGAACAGGCCGTGTCGACGAGAGAATGTCACGGTGCTTTTGAACACGACCACTTCAAATTGCTTGACGCATTGCGCACCGAGCACGGTCTGGCGTTGCACAGCCGACGGGGAGCGCCGCTGCGGCGCCTCGGCTGGCAGGCGCACGTGCTGACCGTCTCCCTGGCAAACGCGGCCAGGGAACGAAGCGCCAAGGCAAAGCTGGCGGGTCGGCCGGAACAGGTCGGGCCGTTTTTCCGTCAGGCGGCGCATGCACGAGAGAAGGCACTGCTGGAACGGGCTCGCGCAGAGGGGCTTGCCGTAGCGGGCGTAGCCTTTGGAGACGACGCGCTGGAGGAAGCAACGCAGTCTCTGACTCTCACGGAGCTTCCGGTGCATGAGACCACCGCGCAGCAAGGAACGATGTGGGATACCGGTACCGAGGCAAAGGAGTCGACGGGCGCGTCGTCGTCGAGGGCGGCGTCCGCGCACTTCTAGGTCGGACGGGATTTGCTTGAGCACATTGGTTTGGCCGTTCCCGAAGACATCATGGTCATTCCTGAACGGTGCCACTGTGGTGCCGCCATGGAGTTTAACACGAGAACGCATAGGCTACAGTGTCCCGTGTGCCAGCAGGGACGCGTATACTACGACATGACGCCGGCCAGCCTGGACCAGGGTCCGCAGCACCGGTCGTCTCGTCCCAAGGCCGACATGCGGCCGGCGCAAGCCATGACCAAGTGGGCTTACGCCTGTCTGCGCGGACCGAAGGAGATCCCAGTCGGCGCGCACGAGTGTGTTGCCCAGGAGCTGCTTGAGATCGGCTTCACCTCGGACGACATCCGGGGCCTTCCCTTTGTTTTGTTTGAGGCGGCGTACCGCGACCTCATGCAGCGCAAGGCACCCGTGAGCAGGGTGCAGGAACACACCTCTATGCTGAAGCAGCTGCAGGCGAGCGCCCTGGCCCGAGGCCTGCCAGACCCGCTGCAGGATCCGCTTCGCAAAAAGTCAGAAGCGTTCCGCAAGGTGGTGAACAAGTACTACGAGATTGCGCCGGCGCTCTTTGTCGGGATCACGGGGGGCAAGCCGATCAAGGTAACGGAACGGAAGTATCAGGAGATCGGACTGCTCATCATGCAGCTTTTGCAGGCGCTCGACCTTGTCACGCAGACGGACGAGGACGGTGGCACTCGGATGAACTTTAAGGCAAAGTGGCTGGTGCACCGAGCGCTTGAGCTCCTCGACATGAAGCAGGAAGCCGTCGAGTATTTTAGTCTCAAGTCCGACAAAAGCCTGCTCGGACCTCTGGACGATGCGTTTGTGCGCGTGTGCGCCAAGCTGCACCTCAGAGCGCCCCCGGACATTGCACGGGATCGGCTGCGGTCCTACAGGGAGAACGCCTGGTGCGCCCATGTCCTGACGAACCTCGCGCTGAAGCGGGTGGGACGGCCGCCAAAACCAGAGCCGCAATCCGTGCGACACGCTCGCGGGGATCCCGACTCGCTAGCAAGGCCGCCCGGCATGCCGTACGTTTCTATTACGGACCCCATGGACGAAGCGCACCGACGAGAAATCGAGGCGGCGTTCCGCCAAGTCTTCCGCGAGAAGGGAGTGCGGGAAGCCCACATGGCCCTGCAGAAGGTAGAGAGCGACAGGAAGCTTCTCGACCACCCATGCAACGACGCGTGGCATTCGCTTCTGGCTGGAACTGCTACTCGGCCTCAGAACTTTGCGCTGATCCTTGGGCTCACGAGTACCAAGCCACTGCCGGTTCCCAAGCCGCTGCCGTCAACTACCACGGCGTCTGCACCGGCGGTCCCGGCGTCGCAGCGAAGGGAACCGAGGAAGCGCATCGCCAAGGTGACAGAAATTGAGAAGGAGCTGCAGGAAGCCGGCGTGCTGCAGCAGAGGAAGAAGCGTCGGGTGCTGCAGGAGCAGGCCAAGCAGCGGCCCGCGGTGGCGGAGGTCGACGAAGTCGTGATCCGGGTGACGACCGAAGAGACGCCCATCTACACAGAGGCGGGCCGGCCGCTGCGCCGCGCTGCCGAGCAGGCCATTCTGGATACGAGAGACGACCTGAAGGCCCTCGGGCGGGGAGCGGGAACCGACGGCAGCGACCGCGCGTTCACGGGCCAGCGCAGCCAGGGCTTCCGGGACCGGATCCGGGAGAAGAAGCGGGCACTAAAGATGAAGGAACTGCCTTGGAGGGAGCGAGAAGTGCTGGAAGCAAAGGCTGCGGAACTGGCGTCCAAGGAAGCCGAAGTGGAAGAATTTGAGCGCAAGGTGGCTGAGAATGGAGCGGGACCGCCAGAGACGGCTACGGTTACCGTGGGCGAGATCGAGCCACCAGACTCCGCTCCCCCGTCTCGGCTGCACGGGGCGGCAAGAGCGGCGTACTCTACTGCGCAACGAGTATCGTTTGCGGGCACGTCGAGGTCGGACTTTGGTGCGACCGCGTTGCTGCGCCGGGCCAGCGCGTCGACAGCGGTAACCATGGCCGTGCGGGCTCCGCCGAGGGAGAGACTTCAAGCAAGGCCGCTGACAAAATAGCAGCTGGCCGCGAAGCGTGCGGAGATTATTGCGGAGCTTAAAAATAAAAAGTAAACATTATAAAATCCATGCGTGTTTTGTGTTCAAAGCCCGTGTTCGTTGAAGCAACCTGTCCGCCGACTTGGCAAAGCGCGCGGCACTCGGCTCGTCCGGGCCCAGTCTCGGCGGTGGCCACGTCTCGGTTATGCCTCTGGCCAACCGCTACGACGTGTCGAGGCCGGCTATTGCGGCGGATCGGCGCAGGGCGCCTTTTGCAAGCGCGGTCCATGCCTCTCTCCCGTTGCCTCCCGGATCCCCCAGAAGCCTCGCATCTGAACGGAGGCTGGCGTCACGCACCGGGACAATTCCAAGAATGCGGCGCCGTCGCACGTGGACCACCGGCCGTCCGTCGGGCGTAAAAAAATCGTGGCGGCTCCACGGCCCGCGAAGCACGCACGTCGGCGGAACTACCAGCAGTCCCCGGAAGGGATGAGGATGCACCGCCCGGGCAGCGCACGTAATCCAAGTGCCAGGAGCAAAGCTAGGCAAAGGTTCCTGATCCGAGCAAAGCTCGTCGTGGAACCGAACTCCATTGGCCGCGACTCCTTCGGGAAGCTTCTGCCCTCTCGGCAAGACGACAAAGATGGAAGCGAGCCAGGGACACGAGACCCGAAGCCCCTTCACAGTCTGCCGAAGCGCCTCGTCCTGCGCAAGAGCGCCCTCTTCGCGAACCCACGGCGGCTTCGGAGCCTGATGCTCGGGCCACTAGGGCAGAACCGCGTCACAGGCCTGGTCCCACAGCGGACGATCCTTGCACGCCGCAGCGGCGCGGGCGCGCCACGTCACGACAAATGCGTCGTCGACGCGGGCATATGGTATCACGGCATCAACGGCGGCGACGGGACCATAAATGGGTTGCTTACCGACGCCGCCGTGATGTTGCTTGACCCATTGGGGAAGAAGAAGGGGAAGTAGGATGAGAGTAAGAGCCACGAGTGCGGCCGACACAATGACAATCATGCCTCAACCGCCTCTTCGCTGGGCCGTGCCTGCTTCCAAGGCCTGAGAGAGGCCACGGGATGCCGAAGCAAAGAACGAGCCGAGCGCACGAGACCGTTGGTCGAAGCCTGCTGGCCGGCGCGGGTCTTGGGATGATGCACCGCCTTCAGGCGAAGTGCGTCGTCCCTGCGAGACCCGATCTGGTTTTCGGCGGCTTCCCACAGCAGCGCGTGCTGCTTGGCGGCCGCCGCCGGCGCCACCGCTCGCCCGGGTCCCGCCAGGGATCCTCTGGGGCCGGCGTGCACGACACGAGCGTAGCCCTGAGCTTCCACGGTCAGTTCGAGAATAACGCCGCCCGCGGTGCGGACCAGCGCCCGCACCGTGTCGTTCGCTTCGATCCACGCGTGACCCTCGAGCCGTTCTGCGTGCGTCGGCACCTTCTCGTGGATGCCAGCACTCGCCTGAGCACCGCTCACCCCACGCACCCAGGCTCCTCTGACGCGGAAGACGTCGTCCGCTCCCTTCTCCAGTGGTCGCAGCAGCACCAAATCCGTCCCGCCACCACTGCGCTGCGCTGTGGGCACGGACGCTCCTTGGCTACGCAGCACGGCGGGGCTCTTTTGCAGCACGGCAACTCCTTCTTCAGGGAGCGGCCGAAGCACCATGTCAATGGAATCGACAGGGGCTTCCCAGGGCCTCTGCCCGATCTCTCCGATCGTGAGCGCGTGCTGGCGCTTCTGGCCGCCGACCCATGCCACGGGTGACAGGGAATGGACGCCGAGCAGCATGCCCATCACAATCGCCACCACGACAACAATTAGCGACAGAACCATGGACAGGCCAGCGTGCATGACGGAGCCTGAGTTTTCGCAGAGGAGTCGGTTGTTTGTCACGGCGCGTCCGTGTTTACTGCACCTGGACTTGTCACGAATAATGAATCATGGCACTTTTCTGTTTTTTTTTGGCAACCGGCAGACCAATAACGTTGCCCACGCCAAGGGTGATGTCGTCGCCGCGCAGCGCAAAGCGGCCGAGCTGCGGAACAATGGCGTACTTTTCCAGGCATATGTTTTACTCGGGATACGCTCTTGATGGATCCGAACGCAACGAATGCCTTCTGGTCCAAGAATTCTGTCATTCAACAACACAGTCAACTATGAGCAAGAAGGCATCCGTAACTATCCGGTGCAGCGATAAATCCCCCACGAAGGACCCTATTAGGATGCTGATGGTGTCATTGGCGTTCGAATGGACGGGAGACATTAGTACGCTAGCCGCTGTTGAGCGCATCATCGAGGCCAACCATACTAGATTCCCCCAGACATACGGTAACCCTTCGTTGTGGACTCAAATCACTGGAACCTGCCGCAATACTTGTGTTGAAGTAAGATTTTGCGTGAATAAGAGCACCACTGTGTGGCAGTCCACGAAGCAGGGCAGCGAGTGGACACATCCGAGGAACGTTGCGGATTTGGTCGACGATGAAGTATTCGCCGCGGCTGCCGCAAAGGACAAAGCGAGTGCCGCGTCTGCAGCGGAGGTCAAACCACCCGTGCCTGTATCTGAGGCTGGTGCAGCCGTTCCACAGAAGTCTGCAGCATCGGGAGCAGGCACAGACGTTCCCAAAGTGGAACCGGCATCCGATGACGCGCGTGACGACGACGCCACCGATGCAGCAGCAGAAGTGCGCGAGAACTTTAACGCTATTCAAATTAACCTGAAGCGGATAAGTAAGTCTCGCACGGAAGTGTTGCGGAAGAAGCTGAACTTACTGAAGCCGGATGTGTACGGCCTTCAGTCCGAGGACGACTACCTCTGCGCGTGGCAGCGGGTACAGATGCCCAGCATGTTCGAGAGCTAGTCGGCAACGTTTACGTACACCATGCCTTGGCTGTTGTCAAGGCAGGACCCGTCTCTGCAGCAGGTGCTCACGGCTATTTGCGACGATCCTTTGCTTAAAGGGTACCCCGCCAACATCTCGTGGTCCGAGTATGTTGCCGCAGTGTGGACTGCGATCGGCGACCTTCGCGCCGCGTACAAGTCGTTCGACATTCCAGGCTTCCCCAAGTTGAGCGTCTTCTTTAACGACAGAACCATGACCGTCACCGTTCCCCAAACATCCATGAAGTGGTCCTTGGGGCTTCCAGCCAGGCCGGCAAAGGAACCAGACACCATTATATCGGTGCCCGCCTACGTTCCAATTATGGATAATGTCCGGAGGCTCAGGCATTACATCGACTCCAAAAAACTCAACACGATCGGGAACGGTGCAAGCTTGGTACCACGGAAGTTTGTGGAGGACCCCGTTGCTCTTGCAACGCTTCTGGCGAACGAACTTGGTCTTGTCGAGCGGACCAGAGGATTGAATATCATCAAGCGCATACCGCCGAGCCAGAGAATGCAAGCATTGCAAGTCTTGCTTCCCAAGGCAATAAAGTTATTACATAGCGCATCAAGCGAGGAATTGGATTGTCCGGGGATCTTGATAGTGGATACAGCGAAGTACATCGCTCTGAACTTGGCAGGAAGCAGTGTCATGGTCACGCGCGATCCTGAAAAGGCGCTGGAGAGAGACGACACTTCGTTTGAGCCCTCGCGGAGCGGCCTACGGGAGCAGATGACCGAACTTGTGTTGTTCGTTGCCGGACAGCGCCTGACGATCGAAGATGCACTCGGGATGCTACGGAAGTAAGTGGACCCACAGCTTGGTCGTGAAGCGTGAATGTTACGAGATACAATATTTTGAAATGAAGTCTGCTGCTATTGTTGCCGATCAAAGCTTAAAACGCTTAGCAAACGCGGCCAGGTTTGTCGCAAAGTCATGCGAATCGCCTTGGAGCAAGTAATACGTCAATGCCTTTACCGTTTTGTGCTCCCCCGCGCGCACTCTGTGACGACTTCTCCACGCGTCACGCTTCTCCACGTCCATGTGGTTTACAAAGTATGTTACGCGCGTGCTGCCAAAGTACACCTTCTCGCCCGTTGGGAAGGTTGCCACCCACCTGTATCCAGAACGACTGGACGAACTCACGTCCAGCTTACGAACGTCTCCCCCGAGACCAGTAACGGATTTGCTCGCGGCTCGCGCAGACATGCTTCTGTTTCTTGGTGACGTGCCTCAGTGCGCGTCTTGAGTTGGCCTTGGGAGGACACTTCTTTGGTTTGGTGGACGAGGTCGTCTTTGTCGACTTCTTCTTGGTCGACTTCTTCGTCGTCGCCGACTTCTTCTTCTTGGTCGTCGACTTCTTCGTCGTCGTCGACTTCTTTTTGGTCGACTCCGTCGTCGCAGTCTTTGTCATGGCACGACGAATAGAGCGCGACGCCCGGCGCGCCGATCTTCGCTTGCTGCTGCGGCTGGCGTGGCGGATATCGTCTTTGGCCTCTTCATTCAGCTTGCGAATGTTCTCTTTGCTCTCGAGCTCCAGCTCTCCCTTGGCCACGAGTTCCTTGATTACCCTGCGCACCTGCAATTCGTCAGGCACTGGCGGCTCCGCCTCGTCAAACTCGATCTCTTCCTGGGCCGATGCCTCCTGCAGCGCCACCATGTACTCGTGAATCAGCTTCTGCTTGCGCAGCGCAATCTCACGCAGGCGCTCCTCGACGCGAGCGGCGCCGGTTCCGTCGGTATCATACTTCTTTTCATCTCGGATGGTTGGTATCGCAACCCACTTGTACACATCAACGAAGCGCTGAGAGGCCGGCAAAGTGTCGTGCGACTTGAAGCGAATCGTGCGGCCCTCGGCCTGCTGCACAAGCGCGTCGTTCCACGTGGGCGCCACGAGGTGGAACTGCCGGGACTTCTTCAGGTCAACTCCCTCCGCTGCGGCCTTGGTAATGAGGAGGACGTCGACCCCGCCGCTGTTGTACGACTCCTGTACTCGCGTGCGTTGGGACTTGGACATGGAGCCGTTCATCTGGTCCACACGAAGCTTGGCGCTCTACAGGCATGCCTCAATCTGATCAATCCCGGAAGCGCGAAACTCAATAAAGACCACCGCGGGCTTGGGTCCCTTCTTGATTGCCCGGACGATCGACTGCACCTTGGTTGAGCACGCCTGCCCGTGGTCAACCAAGGCCGCCTGCCTGGCCTTGTTCAGGTACGCATTCAAGTACTTGGACTCCCGTACTTCATCGACCGTGGTCACCTTGCCTCCAAGACGCTGCAGCATGGCCAGTGCAGCCTCGCCGGCGTTCTCCTTCTTGGATAGTTCGACGAGTGCACGCGTCTGCCGAGTGTGCAGGTGAACGTCGGTATTGGTCTGGAGACGCCTCGTGGGGAAAAATTCGCTCTGCTCCTTGAAGTAGTAGTGCGTGTGTCGCCTGAATGCCTTGATCACAGCGTCCTTCCCCTTCTCACAGTTAGCAGCATCGAATCCGTACGTCCCCTCCCAGCCCTTTTGTGTGGAGGGCAGTCCCTTCACCCGCTTGTTACGGGTAAGGATGCGAAGCAGCATGTGAAGATCTTGCGGGCCGTTCACCATGGGCGTGGCGGTGAGGGCAATCACAAACTTGCATTGCTCAGCGGCCTTTGCCACGGCCTGCGCGGTGATATTGCTGCTGTTCCGGAGGTTGTGTGCCTCATCCAAGATGAGCAGAGTTCCTGGGTTGACCTTGGCGTGGCCTCGCTTAAACCTCTCGTACGACACGAGCTGCCACCGAGATTCCATGTGGTCGTCTAGCTCCTTGACGTGCTTGCGGAACTGCGGCTCCACGGCTTTGGGCGCAGCAACCAAGACATCCGTGATCTTCTTCTCGCCGAGAAGCTGAAGGGCGGCACAGATGGCAGCAAACGTCTTGCCGGTGCCGGTTCCCATTACGCAAACCATGCCGCCAAGCTTAAAGTTGGTCCGGCACTTTGCGATGAATGCCTTCTAGTAAGAGTGTAGATCAATGGACACGGGCATGGTCGGTTTCAAAGAAGCAAGAACCGTGTTCTTCTCGTCGTCGAACGATTCGGTTGTGTGATAATTGTTGTCAATACCCGCACAGATATGCCTACGCGATGCACGTGGCAATGCTGCGGTAGAAGTTAGTGATCCCCTGCGCTCCCGAATCGCTCGAGCTCCGCTTCGGGTGCTCGGCAAAGTCGTTAAACTTTAGGCCTTCAGCACAAGCTTGGCTCTTCTTGGCGGGATCTCCTTTGGCTTCGTTGGGCGTGGCATCCAGGCGTCCCGCCAGGTGCAGCATGTCCACGACTTTGCTCTGCTCGCACCCAACCTGACACTGGTTGTTTAGCCACGACGCCAAAAACTTGGCGCCGCAATCGCTGGTCTCGCCGCTCTCACCCAGCAAGTCGTCGCAGAAGGAAGTTGCATTGATGGGACATTCTACCGAATCGCCGGGAGATTGCGGTGCGGGTGTTGTTGGAGGTATCTTAAAGTTCTGCCCACTGCGCTGCCGTCTTGCGGTAAACACAGCAACCATGGCAATTACGCCTCCGACGGCGAGAGTGATGCCAACGTACAGAAGAACTCGTCCCCCGTGGTGCAGTTTAGACTTGACATGATGCGGGTGCGGGGGCGATGCTTGTGACCGGCTCATGCCACGGTGTTTTCGCTTGCTGGAGTTACTTCTTTGGTAGCAGATCCTTCAACTCTCTCAACTTTGACCTCCACAAGTCTGCCTGCGACAGCTTGTATGTAAGCGCCATCGTAATGACGGGAATGTATCGTATGGTACCCCTGTCGCTCCGTACAGCAAATGTCCCGTCCTCCCGCAGGAAGTATATCTTCTCCTTTACCGTTGAATCCTTTAAAAGGTGTATGTTGATCAAGCTAAACAGCAACGACAGGACGGTGGGGTATTCAATTGCCTCGAACTACACGATCGTCTTTTGCGTCAGCTGAGTTGGCGCACTGAGCGAAACTGCCTTGGAAGCTCCGACAGGCTGTTCCGCACGCAGAGTCCCATCGGTGGTCGTGATCCAGGCTGCCACGGGCACGCTGGAAGACTGGCCTGTTGGCGCGCCCATACGCAAAAACACCCGTAGTCCGTCGGTTGGCAAAGGAACGCTGCTTTGGAGCGACGGCAGTGGTGACGCCACTTCGCGCAAGCTTGCATCTCGTTCCTTGATCGTTGAATTTGACACGATGCAAAGAAGTGCTTCGCGCGTCATATCTCCAAGCATCTATCTTGCGAGCAATTGCCAAGTATAAGTACCGTGTCCAGGGTCAATCTCCCCCTTGTACGTAGGGATAGTTATATCAACAAAGCGAGCACAGTACCAGTGCAGCATCTCGTGCAACACTATTAGAGCAATTTTGTCGTGCTTAGTAGACACGGTTCTTCCGTGCTGTAAAACTTGCTTGGGTTTGTAAATATTGCTCGCGACCTGCAGTTCATTCGGCTCTTCAAAGTATCTACCCATTGCTCCAATCAACTCCTTTGTAGTAACCCAAACAGTTGGGAACCTTGCCGTCCCGTTTGAGTCCCTCTGGAACAGATCGGATCGTATGGCGGTTTGATTTGTGTCTGCCAGCATCTCTGCCTTGTAGGTTCTGCGTACAGATGAACGAGCCGCGTCACCGCTTCTTCTGACCGGTACGGGTGCCAAGAAGGGCGCCACCGTCTGGTGTGCTGTCAGCGCGTTGCCGCACAGATAAACGCACGACTCAACCACTTTTGCAAGGCTATGCGAGCGCGTCAACCCGTACTGAGCTCGGGCGGCCATGTCCTCGAACAGTCTCTGTCCAAAAGAGGCAATCCTACGCTTAAGTGGAAGTGGAAAGTCTGGAGTCGTATTCACGGAAGGCGGGCACTCGGTATAGAGCTCAGGTCGTGTGGCGCCGCCACTCATCATAAAGCAAAGCTAGTGTTGCACGTTCGGCACTACCTACTTCGCAAAAAAGTCTGCAATCTCTTCTGCGATGCCTCCGTCGGCATACTGCTCTGCGGTGGGGTAGTCCACAGCTAGAACGTGCGTCTTGGATTTTACTTTTACTTTAGTACCTGTCGAGGGCTTGGGAACGTGTGGCTCTCCTTCGAATCGAATGCCGCGCATCCCTCCAAACACCCGCTTCAGCTTCGCCAAAACAGCTTTACTCTCGGAGCCATCAACGGCAATCACCGCCTGGCTCATGCGAGAGAATCGCTGTGCCGGTTTCGACGCTGCCTATGGCGCGATGACGACGCGGCAAGTGCTCGTTTTGCTAGTGCGTCTCACGCAGTCACTATCAAAACGTCATCCTGATTCGGCGGTGCACCTTCTTCTTGCAGACGCGTGCGCCCTCCCGGGCATCCTTCCGCAGACGACGACGGCTCCGGCCGAAGGACTGTGTCAGTGCCTATGAGTACCCGAAGCCGCGTTCCGATCGTGATCTCGTCCGCCTGCAGCGCCAGGTCCGAGTCTGCTGCGAGGAACGTGAGGTTGTTCGGAAGATTCGCCGGGACCAGAGCCGGCTCCACAGGCGACAGTCGCACAAAACATCGGGACGTCTCGGCGTGCACTTCGCTCTGCAGCGCGAGGAACACGCCACCCGCCTTTGGCTGGGCAATGAGCGAGCTCGACCCGTTGGAAGCCGTGTGAAGGCTCCACAGGTGATCCTCTCCCTCTGCCTTCAGTTGCAAACCGTCCCCGTTCGGTCGAGCTACAAGGAACAACCGACTCTTTTCGTGTCGCAGGCGAGCCACAACCCCAAGCGGCTGGCAGGTCAGCCCAGAGCAAAGAGCGAGGCCCTGAGCGCGGCAGTGGTCATTGTGAAGACAGGCCGCGCACGCGTATATGTCGTTACCCCGGCCAAGAGCACTGGACTCGCAGTACGGACGTCCCGCCGAGCACCCATTGCTTCCATCATTTGTGAGGGCTTCGGGATTGCACACGCGGCAAGCGCCGCGCACCAGGAACGGCGTCTGGTCGTCGCAGGGCGCCGGAGGAGCGTCAGTGGCTCCGCACGCTCCCCCGCGGCATTGTAAATTATTGCCGCCGCGGCAGTCGTCGTTTGTCAAGCATGTGCCGCACGCAGTTCCCTGACAGAGAACGCCTCCCGGACAGTCGGCGTCTTCTCGGCAGCGCTGACCGTCTGCGAGCGAGGTCTTCCCGAACGGAACTTTGGGAGCGGAGCGAACCAAGACAATGGCCGACACGATTGCGCCCGCAGCGATTGCGACGACCAGCCAGGCGACCGCGCACCTCTTCATTCCCTTCGTTAAACAGCGGTCGCGGTTTCATCGGAACATGCAGTGCACAGGACGCATTGGGTACACCGGGTTTGGCCGTGTTTCGCGCGACGAGCCGCTGCTCGAATCGGCGTCGCAGGCGTGCTCGGACGAGTCGGAGGAAGACGGCATGTCTGGGTCCTTCTACACGGAAGACGAGGAAGACTCGAGGGAAGACAAGATGCTTTGCATGGTTGATCTTGTTCTCTCTGCCGGACCAAAGCGCAAGAAAAACCGAGCGACGCCGCCCCAACCGACTCCATTGAAGGAGGCAAAGGGTAAGACGAAGGCGATAAAGAAGAAGCCAAGGAAGACGATGAAAAAGGCAACGCCGAAGCAAGAATCTAAATCGCAGCCTGCAGGACCACCTGCGGGCGACGCCACCGATCTCACCGCCACGGTAACGGCCGAGGTGGGTCGAATTCGCGATGAGATGCGTGAGCTGTACGACACGATCACGCAGTCAAACCTCAAGGTGAACACAATGTTACAGCAGCTCGACCGCGCGCGAGAGTTTGCCCAAGCCGCCCGGGACGAAGCGAAGCTAGCCAAGGAGCACGCCGAAGAAGTAGAGCGCTCGGCACGCTAGCTTCGGGCAGCCCGCTGCGCCGCGACAGTTGCCTGCCGTGACGGTGTCGTGGCGCTCGTCGAGCTTCATGGCAAGCCAAAGGAATCGGAAGTCGCATTTTGGGCCCCATGCGGCGCCCGAGTGGTTCTCGTGGGCGAGCCGTACCGCGCGAACCGCGTGCGCCGTGAGGTGTGGCAGCAGGGCATCTACGTGGATCCGGAGACGCAGAAGAGCTTTGCGGGATGGGTGCCGCTGCGTGTCATGGGGAAACGCCTGGTATCCGATTTTGAGGCCATCGGCTAACCATGCACACGGACCGCACTCCAACTCTTTTGCAAAGAGCTGTCCATATCGGCGCCTTTTTTGTGCCCGTCCTCACGATCGTGCTTTTTGGGTTCATGGTGATCCTGGCCACTCGCCCCACTGTAGGATTTGGGAACGTCCCTCGTCCGCAAGCTTCCACGATCCACGTGTTCCCTGAGCTTGCCGCGCTGGCTCAGCCGGGTCCGCCCTCGTTCGATGAGCTGAAGAGCGCGGTCGCTCGGATCAATCCCGGACAGATGGCGTCGGTGCGAATCGTACGACCGCCCAACTTTGCTCCGGGCGACAAGCTCTGGCTTTTGGCGGACGACCCCTCGACCAACACCAACAACCAGCTCATCCTGGTATCGTCCGACGAAGAGGTCACGCTGGCGGCGCTGAACGGCGACTATATAGTAGTGCCCGCCAAAGCAGTCGCGCGTCCCGTCACCGCTCGCAGACTCGCTGATGGGACCTGGAAGTGGGAGATGGGAGGCGCCTGAAAGCTGGATGCACGTCCCGTTGTCTGAAGATCAAAAGCAAGCCCTCCTCCGGCCTGTGACCCCGCTTGTGCGTGCCCGCGCCACGCCTCGGGCGCGGGACGAGGATTTTGAGCCAGACCTGCCCGGAGAGTGCACGCACGCGGCCTTTGACGTGGCCGTGGAGACGGAGACGTCGCGGACCCCGAGTCAAATGCTTTTGGACGTGTTGCAGGGCCCGGGCCTTCCGGCGCTCGGAAGAACTTTAGCGGAGCCGTATCGTCTCGGTGCCGCTGACGTCCCGGTCGCTGTCGTGGTGCAAAGCGCGACCAAGTCAGCACGAACTTGTCCCTTGAATCACGTGACGATCAAAGAGATCTTTTGGGCGGTTGGGGGTCCCGCCACGGCCGATCTCGTCACGGTGTTACGACCTTTACGCGACGCGACCGACCGTCCTCAACTCGGCGAGCTGCGGTGCCCGGACGACTCCCCGTTAATTCCTTTGGTTAAACAATTTGTCTGGTCCTCCTCGTTCGCCGTGCGGGTCCTCGTCCAGATCCCTTAGCAACGTGCCACAAGAACCAGAGATCTAACGCCATCCTCGGGAATGGGCGAGTTAGATGCCGCCAACGAGGAATCCGTACCGGACGAAGCCGACGAAGATGCCATCGTACCCGCCGCATTGGACGCACTCAGTGTGCCTACCCGCATGTTTGGCACGAGTATGAACATTTGGTACGATGGTACCTCGTGGCACGCCCACGAACCCGAGGGCACGGACGGTGAAGACAATTGACTTGGGTTGTACTGAGATATGTTGCACGATGGTACCCTCACGAGGGCTGTCCTGGGAGGGGTGGAAACAACAGTTCTTCCGAATGGCACCCAAGACCAAGGCCAGTCGTGGAGCTTGCAAGCCTTCTCGCAAGCGCCCCCGCCGGCGTACCGTGACGACCGCCAACAAGTCCGGCAAGAAGCCCGCCGCCGTGTGTGTGGTGCGCAAGGGCGCCAAGAAGGGCCACGTGGCCAAAAAGCAGTCAAACGGAAAGTACAAGCTCCTGGGCAAGCGCGCCAAGTCATACGAATCCGATGTAGAGACCGCTGAGGCAGGGGCCTACAAGAAGAGGCGCTCAACCCGCAAGACCAGTCGCGCGGCGCGGTCGTCTTCGCGCAAGGGTGTGCGTCGTTCCGCTTCACAGAAGCGTGCTTCTCGCCGCAACATCCGGAAGGCCATCGCAGCTAACAGGCGCCGGAGCCGTTCCGGAGCTTCGGTGCGTCGTCGCCTTCGCAGGGTCCGCCGTGCCCGCGCCCGCGCCTACGAGATGCTTGAACTGATGGATGCCGACATCGCCGACCTGGAGGTTGCCACCGGTGAGGCCGGTGCCTACAAGAAGAAGGCCGCCAAGAAGGGCAAGAAGAAGTCTGCCGCCAAGAAGGGCAAGAAGAAGTCTGCCGCCAAGAAGGGCAAGAAGAAGTCCGCCGCCAAGAAGGGCAAGAAGCGCTCGCACAAGCAGGTGGCTGCTCAGAAGAAGGCATCCAAGGTCTCCGCCAAAAAGCCTCGCACCGCCAAGCAGTTGGCTGCTTCCAAGCGCAACCTGAAGAAGGCTCGCGCCGCCCGCAAGTAATTGCAACTCTAAAAACAACATTCGTTGTCTCACATTTTTCAAACTCGTTGTCTCGTCTCCTCGCGAAAACCACATCCCCGTCTGAACTCCATGCGCTTCCTCTCCGAGACGGAACAGATTCTTCTTGCGCTTGCCATCGTCGGCGTGGTTGCAATCGTGGTCGGTCTGGCATCATACTTTACCCGCAACATGTTCTCACCTGGCCGAAGCTTCGACGTACCGCCAAACCCATCCTCAAACAAGATACTTGGCGACGCCAAGGATGTTACGCCACAACAGCCCGTGGGGCCGGCCACAACAGGCTGCGATCCTGCCACTGACGGACTTTTGGTCTTGGGTTCTGCGGCGCTTGGCGGCTTTTGGGCGACGGTGCGCGGCAGCTGGTCCAATGCGAGCCAGACCATGTCTTTGTCATACGGAACTATCCCAAGCTCTGCAGGAAGCCAGGTGGCGACGGCAACCGTCGATCTGGACACTATGACCACGCCCACGGCTCGACTTGCAGCGGCTTCGCCACTCTTTGATGCCTTCCCTCACGTCAAACCGCAGTTGTTGAAGCTATTCCAGGACCGAAGTGGCGGAACCGACGCCGCGCCAACGTACACCGTTCGTCTGGTTGTTGTTGGCAAACACCTCACCAACGCCACTCTGGTAGCCTATTGCGCCAACTTAGGGGCGTACGGCGGCTCGCTCAGCTACTCTGCAACTGTGGAACAGGAAGAATTCACTTTTCCAAGCAACACCAACCTCTCACGGATCATTAGCGTTGCAGGAGCACGCTCGCCGCGCACTGGAAGCGTGGCATTCCTTCGAGACAACGACACGACACTGGACGTGTACTCGTTGATCGCAGGATCACCAACCTTGGCAAGCAATTCTCCATCCTTTACAGCGGTCCTCGATACAAGCAACACATTCCCTAACGAGAACGTGCAGTCCTTCATCGACTCCGGGACGCCCGAGAACATGTCGTACGTAACGTCTGCGGTACTCAACGTTGATGTGATACCCATGGTGACCAATGGTAACGTCGGCATTGTTGCCGGCGTGCTGCTGCAGGATCCCGACGAGGCCGACCGATACCGTGTTGGCGTGTACGCCACGGTGTCGGGTTCCTTTGAGCAGTACTGGGCGTCCGATTAGGTTCTCGATCAGGTATTCCTACATACGGACACGAACTTTGACTACGGCTTTGCCAGCCAGGGGGGGGTGGACAGCGCGGGCACGCTGCCAGGCTGGACAGCAACGTGGGTCGTTGCAGACTACACTGCTGGAAGCATTTATGCGATCCAAGGTAACGGGCGGCGCGTGGGAAGCGACAATACCTATAGCACCGCATTTGTGTTGGTGCCAACCCTGTCTGCCGACATTGGTTCTCAAACAACCATCGTTGGCGTGGGCGCGCAGACCACGGATCAGGCCGACGGATTTGTGAATCCAGTCGGCGCCTACCGCGAGACGTGCGCGCAGGACGTGACGTTCCTGCACAACGACGATGATCCCGAAGATGGCACCGGCGCCGTGGTGGCAAAGACATCGGGCTCCGTGGACACGTTTGCAGAGGTCATGTCGTTACAAGGTGCCTACTCGAACATTCCCAACGCTGGCGGACTCTTCTCACCTGCGGGAACCCCGGTGCAAAAGACAGACGGTACCATCGAGTTTAGGTTGGCTGCTGTGTCTCAACCGTGACATATACATACACGTTCAGTTACTCAAAACCCCATCTCCGGGTCGGCAAATGCGGCTCGCAACAGCTCCATGTTGGCCTCTTCGTCGTTTTCATCATCCTCCTCTTCATCGTCGGAGCCTCCACCGTGTTCGTCCTGCAGCATGGCGGCTCCTTCAAATTCTTCAAAAGAGCCGGAGGCGTCAGGCGGTGCCGGCCATTGTGCCTGCTCTGTGCGTAAGCGCTTCCTTGCTCGTGCGTACGATCGAATACCGGTGCGCTACACCACCTCTTCCACTGCTTTGCGCTGCTGCTGGTCCCTCTGTCGGCGCGTTACGAGGTGGCCGTACTGCGCCTTAGCAAACCGCGCTCTGGTCCGCTCCTGAGACCGGTCGGCCAGGACGCTCACGACGCCCGTGCCAACTGGTGCTCTCGCGTTGACCATGATGGATGACACGGAACTGCTAAGTTCGTCGCTCTGTCCGTGCTGCGAGGCCTTGGCCAGCATTCCGTACACTTGTTCGCCAACCATCCTTCGCATCGCGTCGTTCGGTTCCCGGTTGAATCCGTGCCGTGTCATGACCACCAAGAACCCTCGAGTTGTAACCGAGTACGCAAGCAACCGGATATGCCGCTCGTCAATCTTGCTGACCTTGGCATTGCCACACAGTACCTTCCGGAGCTCGCGCTGCATTGCAAAGCGACATGCCATGAGGCCAAGCACCTAAAGGATCTCTGCCGTGTCGCTCGTGTCGCAGTTGTACCAGTCGACCCACGAGAATCGCGATATGGCCGTCAGACTGGAACCGGTCGCCAGCACTTCGCTGAGATCTCTCTGCCGCAGCGAGCCGTCTGGGCCGACAAACCACGATTTTTTCTTGTGTATGCTCGTCTTGCGGATGTGCCGAACTCCCCCAACCTCGAGCTGCTGCTCGCAGTACGTCACAAGCCAGTTGCCAAACTGCTCCGTTAGCACCTTTTGGTCGCCGCCAGCCTCGGCCCACGGCCGCAGCCGCACAACCATAACAGGGCTCGACGCCCCGGAGAAGACCACGGTCGCATGCAGCATGGGCTGTTTTTGCGCCTGAGGCAAGTTAAACATGCGCTGGGCAACCATCTCGGGCGTAATCCCTCTCTCTCGACATACCTTGGCGGCGAGCTCAAAACGTACCACGTACTCGCTCGGAATGAGCGCCGCATCATCGGGATCTCGCTGCGCCACGGCCGTGTCTTGTTCAGATCCATGTACGGCGGCCGCAATAGAACACGTCGGCACATCACGGTCCTACCGGGTCCATGGCGGTCCTGACTGCACCGGATCGTGAATTAGGTAATATTGGCTCAGGATGGCGCTCAGCGGTGTGCTTGCCATGGCCTGCACCTTACGCTCCGTAACATTGATCCCCGGAACGATGGCAATGCGCGATACAGGCAACTTTGGATTGCTGGCCTGCACAATCTCATCCATCCTTGGGATACCTGTTGCTTCCGTAAGGGCATGTCCTCCTCCCGAGACGTGGATTGCATGTAGCGTGTCCTGCGTTACGCTCTCTCCGACTCCCGAGGCCGCCCACTGCCCGATGGCGTCTCCCTGCTGCAGCTAGCTTCGTCGGCATCGGTCCACGATCGCGTCAACATACCTCTGCAGCCGGGCCTTGGTCATGGGAATCCTTGTCTATCCGTCCCGACACCGCACCGCGCGGGCTTTGGGGTTGTCTCGCCTCTCGGTGGGTGAGATGCGTCTGAAGACGTGAAGATGAATCTTATCTTCGAGGTACGCGCCGGACCAGTGCCAGGCCCAGTCGGCACCGACTTGCTTCCGGAATTTGTGCAAGCTGAACTTGGGGGGTGCCTTGATCGCTAAAACCACGCATCCTCGAGGGCATCGGTCGGGCCGCACGGCTTCGTGCAGGGGTGTGTCGCCAAAGGCAAGCTCAACCTCCAGCGACTGCTTCGAGACCCCGCGTCCGCCCCATGGAGGGTCCAAATAATACACGTGAGACTGCAGCCGAGGTGCCAGCTCTACGCAGCTTCCGTGCATGCAACGAATGCTTGTAAGACCCAGGGCGCTGTGAAGATTGTTCTCAAGCAGCTTGAAGCGCTCGTCGTGGTGTTCGATCGCAGCCACACCCCCGCCAAACACCCTGGACAAGGCGGCCGTGTCTCCGCCCAGACAGGCGCATCCGTCCACGCACCGCGCATTGGGGTCTCTGACGAGGTCGGCGAGGTCTTGCGCCATTATACGCGCGGTCCCGGCGGGCGTCACGGAGAACTGTCCGACGTCGTCCGTTTTCGTCCGTTCGGCGCCGATCCACCCCTGGAAGAACCGTTGCGCAGAGTAGGTTTGGTGTCTAGGAACCGCCACGGGACTTCCCCAGAGCTAGCGCTCGGCGTTAGCGTCGTCTGGCAATGGCGGAGTTGCACCTCCGTCCGCTCGAGGCGTCCCCGTCGGCGAGTAGGGTTCGGTGGCTTCCGGGGCCGGCGACTGAGGCGAGTACGGTGCAAATTGCTCCGCGCCGGCCACGGGAGATTGCGGCGAGTGCGGTGCATACGGCTCTTCTCCGGCAGCTGGAGACTTTGGCGAGTAGGGAGCATGGTAGTCGGCGCCCGCGGGAGATGTAGGAGAGTACGGAGCGTGATGCTCTGTTGCGGCCCCGGCCAGTGGAGACGGAGGATCCATTCTCGAGTGTCTTGATGCTGTGTTCCTGCTGTTCGGTTCCATTCTCTGTCGGCTGAAGTCGGCAGCGTCAGGGAAATGCCCGGTGGATACAAAGAGGTTGACCCGTCCAGTCGCCGGCTGGTCCGCGGCGCGGCACTGGCCGTCTACATTGCTGGCTTTGCGTTATGGATTGGCGTGTACCACTTTGGTGTCGGGCTATCGTCGCTTATTCGAACGCCCCACCTTTGGATCGCCTTCTGCCTACCACTGTGTTTGTTTGCACTGAACCTCGGATTCAGCCAACAGGAGACGGTAAACTCGTTTGCGCAGGAGCGACAGGAATCGAGCATGGTGCAGCAAATCGCCTTTTACTCCATGGGCTCTCTTTTTGCGTTCACGGGGATCATATCACGGCTCAACGCGGACATGCTTGGTATTGTGGCTCCGATTCTTGCCCTTGCTCTCTTCTTTGCAATTGTGTTGGTGATGCCGCCCATCTGGGTAAGTACCGACGATCCGAGGGAGATCATCATCATCAAGCACATCAAGACGTGCTTCCTGACATTCGCCCACGGACTCATTGCCGCGGTCATGATGTACGTCATTTTTTACCAGGCCGAGGAGCACAATGAAGGCTTTGCCCTGAAGCGACGGCAGGGTCTTCGGCTTCGACTGCACGGCAAGTCGAAGGCCGGCCTCCTCGAGTACCCCGCCACGGCGGCCCAGCTGGCCGGAAACGCGGCAGACGCCGTCAGCCGTCTTGTCCCACGAGCCAAAAAAGACGAACTCATTAAAAGCGCGACGCCAAGCCGTCTTGTGAACGCCATTTAATCACAAAATCAAAGAAATTGTGTATATGCATTCATTTTAGATACTCGTTGTGTCACAATTGATACGGAATGCCAAAGGCTGGACGAACATTTTGGTGGCGGTGTCGTACGTCATCAGTCTTGTCGTCCTCGCTGTCGTGTCCATTCCCACGGACGCTTCAGTGCTGTCCTCCGCCGCTCCATTGTCTGCCCGTCAACGGGTGGCTGCACTCGTGATTGCCAGACATAGCCAAGACCCGGCCGAGGTCGTGCGTCAGCTCGATGAGTCGCACCCGATTGCCCACGGCGTCATGGTGGGCGGACGCTCGGACGTGCGGCTGCCCACGCACTGGACATAGCTTCCGGATACGGAACCATCAGTTCCGTTCATGGAAGCTTCCTCCAGCCCGGAGCGGATGCGGCGGCTGGCCCGTGTGCGCAACCAGGGACTTGCTGTGCTGCGCCACATGCATCACGAGACGCCGTTTGACCGTGTTGTCGTTGCAGACGCCGACGTTTGGTGGGAGTCGCATCAGTTGCGAGACGTGCTGACCAAGACGTGGCCGCGTGGCGTCAAGGCCGTAGCCTCGCATGGCATCAATTGGTGGGGACAGACGTACGACACGCACGCTCTGCGGAAGAAGGATGAAGCATTCCCGCAAAAACCGGACACGTGGGGTGCGTGGTTGAGCCGCACGCACAACCAGGTTACCGGTGATTACAATCGGTCGCTCAACGTGCAGAGTGCATTCGGAGGCGTGGCTGCGTACGATGCCAAAGCAATGCTGCAAGGAAGTGCAATGTATGACGCACCAGACGGGGATTGTGAGCACGTTGCTCTTCACAGAAGTTTGGGAGGGGTACATGTTCCTGGGAAATTCATAGTTCAACATTGATTGCAAGTACACTCAAGGGTAAGGCCACTTCATTTGGCGCTGGTAGCGCTCCAGAGCACATTGCCGCACCGTGTCTTCTTCATCGTCTACTTTTTTCTCGGCAATTTGCACCATGAGATGCTTAAAACTCTTAGAGGCGAGGCAGTGTCTCGCAACCTTGCGCAGCGCGGTAATGCTATACTTGGTCCGAGTTTTGGCCGCTTTAAAGAGGTGCCCATCCAGACGCCCCTCTGCAATATCTTATTCATGCTCTCCCGCACTAAAAAGCTTGGCGGCGGCGAGTCACCAGGCTCTTCCCATGCCTCCGTCATTCTGGTCCACAAATGGGCATTGTCACTCACAGCCACGCCAAGCGATTTCATCACAACTTCGCAAATCGGTCGATGCAAAGACGCAGGAACCACCTTCTTCCGCATGGTAGAGGGTGAGGCCGCCTTCTTAACTTTTGCTGCAGCTCGCTTTGCCTTGTGCCGGCGAGATGTCTTGACCTTGCGGACCACGTGGGACAAAGGAGCTTCGTCAAACTTGTATTTGGGCATGCTGAGGCAAGCGCGTTCTTAAGGCAAATCAAAGAGCAGTGACAACCGAAATGGCTATCCATAGCACCAAGAATGGAACGTCATTGCGGCCTTGGGCTGTAAAGACGGTACTTATTATTACGCTGGATGACGCTGATTTTGACGAAGCTAAACGATAGTGTGTACGCAACATGAAGGCGGCGCGACTGCCGGGCAATCTGCCGTAGGTAATGCGATAGCCGGGGGTCGACCTGAGAGGAGTCAAATCAAAACATAGTTTGCGCAAGCTATACGGACCCGACGTCGTCATGGACACAACACTTTGGCGACTGCATCTCGACGAACCCGTGGACCCGACCAACATGAGCCGCTACGCGTAGCTTGGAGCCGGGCTGGCGCACCGAGAGGCGTGGATAAAAGCGAGCCAACTCAATGGTGCAACGGTCATTCTCGAGAGCGACGGCCTTGTGTCTTCCGGAGGCTGGGAGCGATTGAATAGCGCACTGCACAAAGGCCACGAGTTTATTTGGATGCCTCGGATGTTGTGGGGTAAGCATCCAAAAGAAGACACATTCCCCTGCACTGGAGCAAAGACGCGGGCAAGCGGGGCATGGGTGTACGCCGTAACGCCCGAATCGGCCGGCGCCATGATCAAGCACGGAACTCCGGTAACCACGCACCCAGACACGTTCCTCAATGTCGCCACGGAGCTAAGCGAGATTCGGAAGCCTCTTGTGTTCAATCCTAAAAAGAAGATCCACGCGGAGCGCGCAGTGCGGCAGCGCGTCTCTGGCTCGACCATTGACCACGACTGGAACTGGCCCGCGCGATTCCAGGCCGCCGTAATTGTGGCGGCAGTGGCAATCGCGCTTGCGGTCATTCTTGGAGCCGGTTGGATTGTCCACGCTTCCGTCATTGGTATGCGAGAGAAGCCGACAGTAGTACCACCGCCCGCCGCTCCTGTGGTGATTTAAAGGGACACCATGGCCGGCGCGGCTATATCTGCTTCCATGAATCCGAAGGGAATGATGCGATTGCAAAAGGAGTTGGTGGCTTTGTGCCGAGACCCGCTTCCGGGAGTTACCTTGCACGTGAACGAGCGCGACACGACCCGCATTGATGCATTGCTGGAAGGAGCTGAAGACACGCCGTACGAAGGGGGCTTCTTCCACGTTCGTTTGGTCGTCCCGCCGTTGTACCCGATGGATCCGCCAACAGCTACATGGATGGTCACTGGAGGAGGCGTTATTCGCTTCCATCCCTAGGCATACCGCAATGGCAAGCTGTGCCTCAGTATACTTGGGACATGGTCGGGTCCGCGGTGGTCGCCTGTTCTTGGCATCCGTGGCTTGCTGCTGACCGTGCAGTCGCAGATTTTCACCAAGTAGGCTATATTGTGCGAGCCTGGGATGGTGCTGCCCACGGAGGAGATCTTGAAGTATGACGCGTACGTCCAGCACGAGACGATCCGGGTGGCTATTTTGCAGCAGATCGACAGCAAAGTGTCGACACTACCGGCGCCACTGCACGAGGTAGCGTCCGCTCGCTTCCGGAAGACGAGGGACCGAATCGCAAAGCTTGCTTTAAACCAGAGCAAACGGAACGATGGGGTATGCTTTTTTAATTCTGTATTCTTTGCAAAGGTGCGCATTGGCTTTGCGCGGCTGGCCGACCGCTTGCTTGCAATGACATAACAATTCAATTTTTGCTTATGACGGCAAAACCGGATCCACCTCGATCTCGTACACGCATCGTTTGTCCGGTTCAACTCGCTGCACCAGTTGCACCCACCCCTGATGGAACACGTGCGGTCCATCGTCGCAGCTGACCCATAAACGTGTCTGCTCCCACAACGTGGGAATCTCAACGTACCTGCAATCCCTTACCGAGCATATGGTCTCGACCGAGTACGCCGAGGCGTAGCCAATACGGAATTTGCCTGTGACCGGGCGGCTGAACCACAACCGGACCGCAGTTGCAATGCGCCTCGGACTTCCGACAAACAGGAGATTGTCACCCTCGCTCCGTAAAACACGGGCATCGTTGGGAACTCTCGGAATGCTGGACTCGGCAGACGCCATGCATGCAAGGTTGAATGTTGACGATTTGCGCCATTGTCGGCACAAGTCATTTTGGGATGGAACCGAGCGTGGCGAGCACCATCCTAGCCGTTACCCGGCCGAGATGCAATTGCTCCAACACAAAGTGTCGCGCTACTCCGAGTGTTACCAGAATCGTCCACCGCTTTGTAGTTCCCCTTTTTTCGTTCTTCTTCCACAAGTTACACAGCATTCGCAGCGTCCCGTCCTTGCACTGCACGTACTTCCACAGCCCTGGGCGAACCTGCGGCGGAATCGTCGCCATCTTGGCATGGAACACAAACACGGTAGATGGGTTGTTTGGTGTTTGTTTAAATTGATGTATTAAGGCCTTGCCCGCAGCGCCGACGACTTCGCTCAGCGGCAGTATTTGATCGGGATTGTCTAGTTGCAGTTCTCGAGGCTCCTCGTCGCCATCAGTGCCATCGTCATCGCTGTCGGTGTACACGTGGGTGTCGTGCTCATCGTTTGGTACCAAAGGTCGAAATCGTACCGGCGAACGAGGCAGGGGAAGGACACTATCGTCCCTATCGGCATTTTTTGTCGTTGACGCCATAGCGGACGATGTGACAATCGCAGCCGGAGCTGCGGGCGTCCAGAACCAGCTCTTGATCCAATCCATGAGCTCACCGCTTTCGGTAAAGCACGTTGTCGTCTCTGATCAACGGCTATAGTCGCAGCTTCGTATCGCCACCCACGACAACGGCGTCAGCTCGATTGCTCCTGGCCCGGTCGACGATGACGAACGATTGGCGCCTTCGTCCCGCCCAGAAGTCACACAAGCCAGAGACTTTGTCTTCCGTGGAGATGATTTGAACCCAGGTTCCGTCGGCGCGGCGTGTCTCGACCAGGACCAGCTCCCGCTCTTCGGCCATGCCTCAGATATACATTACAATCGGCAAAGTTTGAATACGGTATGTCGTCTCAAGTCGAGCGCGACAGGGCCTGGGTTGCGCGGGACGCGAACGACAAAGGCCGAGGCTCGACCACCGCGTCTGCTCCGAGATGCCGCACCGACGCCTGCGCTTCGGTCAGCACACGCTCGTTGCGGTGCACCGGCGGCGGACGACGAGGAGGCTTGGCGGCTCCGTGCATTGGAAGCCAAATGTATCGCACGTGGAAGAGCCAACCAATAGCCGCCAAGCAAACGACTGCAAGGCCGAGAGCCGTGAACTGCACCGCCATAGAGGCGTGGCTGTTCGTGGTAACCTCGCCCGTCTCCTTCGTAAACACAACCTCCATCGCGCCGTCGGTCCGTCGCCGGTGCTGTACGCCGAGGGTGTTGGTTTTGGTGCCCGGACCAAGGGGGCGTAACGTGCACTCTTCAAAATCAACTCGGAAGAGGTTGCCGAGGAACGGAGTGGCCGATGTGGTGTCGGCGGATGTTACCAACGGATTTGGTGGCTGCGCGGCGAGCTGTCCGAGGGCGATCTCTGTCTGCTTAAGCCGCTGACCGGTCAAAAACCCGGTCGGGTGCTGGCCTATCTCGGCCTGAATGGACTGGCTCATCTGATTTGAGTCTTTTGCCTGCACCTGGCCGCACATGTTGGACGGCATGGCTGTCTAGTCCATGACAAAGACGAGCACGTGATCGGCGACGGGAGGTTGGAACGTGCGTTGGAACCGAATCTCTCCGGGCAGCAGGGTCGCGAGTTCCCACTTTGTGTTGCTTGGTGTGGCTTGGCTCTGGACTCCGGCGATCATGACGCGGTCCGTGGCATTGTGGAGATAGAACTGGAGGTTGGGGCATTGCGCCGCCATGGCGTTTCCGCCCACAAATTAAAACAATTTCAAAATCAGTCTTTGAGTCCGCTTGACATTAGTCCATCCAACTGGTTCGCGTCAAACTCCTCGATTCCCAAGCCGGCGTCTCCTTCTTCACGCAGCGATTCGTCCGGGCCTGAGCTGGAATCGCTATCTTCGTCCGCGCCACCGCCCTGCATCATGCTCATGACTGACTGCATCATCGGCGCCGCCGACGTCATCAGGCTGCCCAAGTCGAAGTTTCCCCCACCAGACGAGGTGCCTTCTCGCCGGCGACGACGCCCGCGCCTGCGGCGGCGCTTGTCGCGGCTCGCAGCGGCTTCTCTGGGTGTGTGTGACTCTTCCTTCTCTCCCCCCGCAGACTCAGAGTCGGACGCGGTGTCGGTATCGTCGTCATCATTATTGTCATCGTCATACTCATTCTTTTTGCGTAATCCTGCCATCTGCATTCCCATCTTTGCCAATCCCTGCAGGCGTCCCATGAAGCGGAAGTCGTTGTTGTGTAGCCACGCGGCTCCAATAGTCTTTGCCATGGCCAACCGGGGATCCTCCGGCTTCGAAGACGCGTACTTGGCGCCGTACCGGAAAAGCATCGGCCGGTTCGATTCCTTGTTCAGCTCCGTCTCCACTCGCTTCATAAATCCCTTTGAGTGCCGCTCACTGCTCAGCTTGAAGACGCGCGCGATGCCGTTCACCAGCATGGCGTACCGGGTACCTTCTCCCTTGGCCGCCTCGATTCTGTCCCGAGCACCGACGCCAGTGGAGAACAGGATGATCAGCTGATTGATCTCGTCGTACGTCATCAAGTTGATCTTGCGGATATCCAGGCCGTGTTCCTTGGCAGCCTGCGGGTACACCTGCATCATCCTAGACAGCTGCCGCACGCACAAGATCTTTCTGTGCTGCAGCCTTCGCTTCTACTACGCGATTTGCTCTCGTCTTGTCATGCGAAGATGCGCGCGCGCCAGCTCGGCTCGCTGGCTGGCGGATCGAGTGGTGCGCCGAACAAGCCCACTCGACACGCTCAGAGTATCAGCGGGCTGAGACCCACCGGATCTTCGAGAGACTCGCGACATCCGGGACACTCGACTGGACCGCGAGCTGCCGGCGCGTTGCGTCGCTGCTACCTCTAACGGGTCTCGGACAACCCCCGTGTGCGGCAGTGGAACCGGCGCCGCCAGGAATTCGTCCAGCTCTACGGCGTCGTCCCCAAACGGCTCGGCCGAGAGCAGCGTATCCACGTCGCGTGCCGACACGAGAGGCGGGCCGGACGAGGACGACGATACGTCACCTGTACTTGTAAACCCGTCAAAGTCGTCCTTGTCGTTCCCAGTCCCGCGCTCGTCGCCTTCTTCGGTGTTGTCCTCGTCATCTTCCTCGAGATCGTCTTCTTCGAGATCTGCCAACAAGTCGGAGGCTGTAGGGAGGTGACTCGGTTCCGGAGCATTCGTGATCTCCGTGAAGCCGGCGGGGAGCTCCGTCAAAATGTCGGGCACATCAACGCCGCTATCTTCGTCGTCGTCGCTCCCTTCCGGCTCTGCCCCGTCTTCGTCGTCTTCATTTTTATCTGCGTCGTCGCTCGCAACCGCCTCTCCAAGCAGGTCTGTATCATCATGATCGTCGGGTGGTGTCCCTGCCGCGGAGGTCTGATGCATCTGGTCCCACTCTTTGTCGGTCATGTTAAATCGCTTCACGTGCGCAGGCAAGGGACGGTTTTTAGGAGGCTCCTTCCGCGTGGTATCGACGAGATCTTCGTTAGCGGTCAGGTCCCAGATGTCCATCTGGGTTCGCGTGATCGCCGGAACAAAGGCATTGGGACCCACGCGCATGGCCTTGGTCGGATCTGCCGGTGGCGGCATAACTACGTCCCCTTCCTCGAGGCCGTCCATAACGAACTTTGCCTTTCCAGCGTTTGGTCGCCTCCGCAGGCGCACGCTTCCAGGCGTTTGGGGCGCATCACATACTGCCCGCGACCGAATCCGCGGACCCGAGATGATGCTGCGCGATGGCGTAGAGACAAGGAGTCAACACAATCACACGAACCAGTGGCGGTCGGTCCCAAGTCTCGCCACAAGTCCCGTCGAGTGAAAACGAGGCGCCATGGAAGCGTCCGCACTCGAGTTGGCGCGAGCGCTCTTGCAAGATCGCGAGAAGGGCGTCCTTCGCGCCGATGGAACAATCGACGAAGACTAGGACGCCACGCTGTACGTTATCTGCACCAACGTCCTCACGCCAGACGAATGCGCTCGCGCAGCCCGCGAAACGGCGTCCGTCGAACCGGAGCGGGCAGAAGGAGCTCTTTGTGTGTCCGAGCTGACGCGAGGCAACTTTGCCTCGTCCCCGTTCGTCCGCGTTGCTTGCAACGCTTTGGCTGCCGGGACCGCCACGCCACACGTCAGTCCGCTTGCCTCTGTGCAACCGCTGGCGTCGGGCTTGGATCCGTATGCGCCTGCGCCGGACGCAGAGACCGTGAGCCTGTGGCGGGGATGGACGGGAGCTGCTCTCTTGGTACCGATTGCGGTCATCCTTGTGCTTGTTGCCGGAGCATGGGCCGTAGCCTGGGAACGTGGCCGAATCCGCGCACAGGTCAAGGAGGAGGCAAGCGCTGTATCCGAAGAGCGCTGATGTACCCGTTCTTGGAATGCGATGGTATGCAGTCTATGCAGCTCTACTGCATTGCCATCAATGTCTCGTCTGAAGCCGTCCATCGTATAGCCAGGATTGGGACTCGGATCTGCGACAAACCCGCCCGCAGAGGGTCAACGATGCGCAGCGCCGTGGCAAGTGAGCAGTCAGATCCATACACGTACGCAATCTGCGGCAACGTGGCCTGTTGAAGCACGGCATGGTTGTGTACGCGTTCAACAATTTCTTCAGCTAGACGTCGCTCGTGGTCGTCCAGGGAGGCGGAACGACCGGTTAGGTCGGTCCGTTCGTCCGAGACCGGAGAGCATTGTATCCAGATGTGCCGCTGCCCGTGGTTACTGCAGCAGCAAAGTCCCATGAAAGACAACGAATGCGACGTGCAGAAGAAGCGCCAACGCTCCTTACGAACGCCAACTTTCTTCTCCTGCAGAGCCACATGCAGGATTGCCTGGCAGACTACGCGGGAAGCTGCTGGTCGTACGCGTGCGCCTAGGCGCCCGACAACCCACAGAAGCAGCGACAATGCTACCAAGAGGTGGTTCGCCGAGCCCAATCAATCGCTCAGGACAAGGCCTAGCAGCTTACCGATGTTCTGCTGGAGAGAACACCCGCACTTCCCCAGGTGTACTAGCGATGCCTGCTGGCGTTCGCCATCTACTCCAACCAAGAAGTCGGTCTTCGAGTTCGTACCGTTCCGGCGTTTGTGCACTTTGTGCAGCACTTCTTCTTCAGCGCGTCGACCAAGCCCGGTATGCTCTCCAGCAATGTGCTGCAGCGGCAGTCCGAGTGCGATTTGGTGGCTCGCCTGTCGTCTATCGCGGCTCTTGACGCTTGCCTTCGCCGGACCGAGCGCGCCGAAGGAATCACCGAGCTTCGCACAAAAATGCCTCCCATGCTGAGTAAGCCAAACGCGGCCGCCGCCAACAAGCAACGAACGCCAGCCGCAGCCACCGCCCTCGTGACCAGCCGCGCTCCGCGTCGATCGCACTCTTCGTCGGTCGCTGCCTCCAATGTGGTCGGCTCCTACGCACCCAAACGCTCGCATTCGTCTAAAGTTGGTAGAACCCGCTCGTCCATCGCCGCTGCTTCTGGTGCGGGAGCTCCCGCTTTACCGGCGGCACGGTCGGGGTCGCGCAACGTTGCAATTCCGGCCGGGCCTCAACCAAAAAAGAGTGTTGCAACGGCGTACCACTCCACGGCAATCTCGGGGCTAAGCAGTCTAATCCGGCGGCGTTAGTCCTCTCGCGGCAGGCGGCGCGGTACGACGCTCCTGAGTGCTGCTAACGATGTGCCATCGTCGGCAGCACAGGCCTCAGTGGCGGCAACCGAAGCCTCCCATACCACACTTGCCGAACGTTCAAAGGCATCGGCCGTGACGGCAGGTACTCGCCCGGCAACGGAGACGGCTCTGATGGGTCCTCCCTCTGCAAACACGCTGTTCTCGGACGAGCGAGACGGAAGCATAGTACCGACGGGAGTTGCTCTGATGCGGAGCATGGCAAAGGGTGTGCAATCGGTGACACATTTGCTTTCGCAGGCCAGGGCGCAGAAGAGAGCAGCCAAGCGAATGACAAAACCTAGTCGTGCCAGCACGCTTCTGGAAGAGGAGGACGACGACGAGGACAGCTTGGAAGAAGAAGAAGAGGCATCGGATGTCGATTGATTACACAAGCTCAACCGGCAGCCGGAGGCCCTGCCGCATGTGATCTGCCGCCCAGCGGATCTGGCTGTCGCTCTCTACTACGTGCGACGGCAATGGGGCGCGACCCTTCACGAGCGAGCGCATGCTTTTCAGCGTAAAGGGGAAGGACCAGGGGCTGTGAGTGCATCCGCGGCTGTATCGTAACACCAGGCCCATGTAAACCAGTACAAAGGCTATCGTGAGGAATCCCGATATTTTGGTTGGCAAAATTTCGTTCTCAAAGGCAAAGCCGAGCCAGAAGCAGGATGCCACGATCCGTAAAAAGAGAGTGTACATGTTGATGCCGCATGACGTTCGGCTAAGAAGCACGTGCAGCATCGCCGGCATGAATGCCAAAAGATTTAGAGTTGTGCCCACGTACCCTAACCAATTAAGTTTAGTGGTCATATCCGCCTCGTTTTTTCACTCCGGCCCCAGGCCCATGTTTAACAAACCATACAAAGTTTTGTGCGCGGGTTCCGCCGCGCCTGCTGGAGCTGCGGGAGGTGGCGAAGCCGGCTTGGTGGCTCCCGGGGACGCCAGCTTGCCGACGACTCCGCGGACAAGCTCGACTTTGGATAGAGGAGAAGATGCCTTTGGCCAGCTCTTGCCACCTTCTTCACGCGCACCACCTCCTCCACGCGCACTACCTCCTCCACGCGCACCACCTCCTCCGTAAAACTCCTCGCCCCCACCACCATTAGCTTCTCCACCACCACCCTAGGCTTCTCCGTAGCCACCAAAAGCTCCATCGCCGTAAGCATCACCGCCGCCGCTTAAGTACTCTGGGTCCTTCTCGATCCCGGCAAAGGGATCGTCGGCCAACGCAGCCTGATGTCTAAGCGCCTCCAACGAGTCAAACCCCATCACGCTGCCATAGTTCGGCTCCTCTACTTCAACACGTACCCCGTCAGCATATCCTCCTCCGACCGTCATCCAAGGCGTGCCACCAATAGTCGGATACTCGTTCCCTCGGCGCGCCTGGTATTGCTACTCGTCGAAGAACGCGTCTTCCGTCACCTCCATGCAGTCGTAGAACTTCAGATGCACCACGTTCGTGGATCCGACACGATCAATGTGAGCGTCGTTGCTGTGCAGCTGCACGTACAATACCTCGTTGTTGAGAAGCGTGCATGTACCGTCCACTCCAAGTACGCGCACAACAACACTGAACTGCGCGTTTGACCTTGCCGACGCAGCTACTCCGTAGGGCACAAGTTGGGACGCCTCTATCGTCTCCTACTTGGTTAACCGTATGTCAATCCCGGTCGCCTCGCCCTCCACGGGATCTTCAATGAAGCGGGTGTTCTCTGGAGTCAGCCGCACGACCATGGACAGCTACTACTGTACCGGCTTATAACTCTGCGTCTTGATTCTGTGCATGAGCTGGCGCTTGGTGGTCGGAGGCACTAAATCTCGGCGTGGCTTGCCCGCTTGTAGCCACAAGTCATGTATCCGAATGATCCGCATGATCTCCAGCACGGAGCACGTGGTCGGCATACTTTCTAGATGGATGCGTTTCTTCTAGTTCAATTTCTTCCACAGTCTTTCCTGAACTAACGAGCTGTGCAGCGCCAAGTGTGGTTGGATCTGCTAAGAGTGCCAACAGACCCGTGCCGGAGGCGGCCGCGACTGAACGTTCACGCCAGGTTCTTGGCGAATCAAATCTCAATCCGTGCAAAAAACCGCCTTTGTACGAAGTCCGAACGTCCACTGGGATTGCAAGTGATACGGTGCCGCAACTAAGCGTCGCGGGTGGCACCGACGAGAGCCAGGACGCCTGGAGAGACAACGGAAGCGATTCAATGTTAATTGGCAACACGGCGTGCGGAACCAAGTCTTGTGAAATGCGCCCCAGCCAGGCCAGCGGCTTTTTGGCTTGAGGAAGTCTCATTAAGTGTCGCAGCGCGGCGTGCCGCACCGCTACTGGTCGGAGTAGTGATTGGGTTATGGGACTTCGGCCGCCAGAGGCAGCAAAGCTGGAGCGGAGGAATGGCAGCGAGTATCGGTGCCCGTCCGACGCCAGCACGGGATCTTCCCACACGTCACCCGTGAGAGGGTCGTTGCGATCGTCGTCGTCGTCGTTTATTGGGATCGTCCCCGATGCAGCGGCCATGTTTTGTCATGCGCCCAGCTCAGGTTGTTTGCGCAAACAGCACGGTGTCTGCCGCCGCAGCCGCGGGCAGCACTTCGACGTCTTCTTCCCCCGCAGGGTGCAGCGGCGCAGCGGTCGGAACGTAGGCGTGCGTCGCGTGCGAAGCTCCGAAGGGGTTCGCCGCCGCCGCCGGCTGGCCCTCGGCGGCCGCTCCACCGCGCACCGGAAGCAGCCAAGCCGGATCACTCTTGCCGAGCATGAGCTCAAGATCTCCCTCATCCCCTTCGTACAGCGACTCAACATCGCACGTGCACCAAGATCCAGGAGGAACGGTTCCGCCGTCGGCCCCAGAGGCCGTCGCCAGGTCGCGAAGCACCCCGGCTAGGCGCGGAACCGTTCGGCCGGCCAGGACGGCGCCCGGGACGGGGAAGCCGGTGTCTGCATGCACCGACCATGCAAACGTCCCAATGAGATCTTGGACACTTCCGGGCAGCTCCGGGGGGGTGTTGCCTCCGGCTTTTGCAACCGCAGCGGCGGCAGCCTTCTTGGCGGCGGCTGAGGCGGACGCTAGCGCTAGCAAAGCGGCGTCTCGGCCGAGAGCGGCGGCGGGCCTGGCGCTAGCGTGCACGGCTTCGTCGAGGGCTGCCTACGCCACCACGCACACGCACGCTGCCGCCGCCGTCCGGGCCGCTCGCTCCTGCGCCTCCGCGATGGCCTCGTGGTCCTGCAGGTGAGGCAGCCCGCACCACTGCGCGGAGATGAACCGACCCCATACCGCGATCACTCGGGGCGCCCGCAGCACGGCAGGAGGCAGGCGGTCGCCGCACTCGTAGGCAAGGGCCGTGGGGTGTCCGTCCGTTGCGGGAACGAACCGAACCGCGCCCCACATGTCGGCTTGCTGGAAGCCGGGCATGCGGCGAGACAGCCCGAGCACTGTGTGTACCAGCTGCAGGCAGGCGGGTGCCACGTCACTTCGGCTTAAAGACGCACATCCCTTTGTGAGCGAGTCGGCGTGCAAGGCTTTGGGGAGCATTCGGATCGCATACGAGGCCTGGCAGAGGTCGTCGACCCTAACGGCGGATCCTGCGGCTCCTGCGGCTGCGTACTGCGCAAAAAACTCGGGCACGCAGTCGCGGACCGGTGCCGGCGCTCGGTAGGCTACGTAACGGTGACCGGCTGCGTGCAGGACCGGGGGCATCTCTCCGTGCGTTCCAAGGCGCACGGCTCTCTCCACGTCGGCAGCCACTGCATGCTCCTCGACGAGCTCTTCGTGCAGCCGGGTCCGGGCCTCAGAATCACGGCTTGCAGCCAGCGATATCGCAACGGCGCACATGGACGGTCCCGCCTGCTCGCCTTCACCCCTGGCGGTCTCTGCGAGCTCTTTGCCAGCTCGCACGCCCGCTGCCGCAAGATCGTGCGCTTTTACACCCATCCACGTGGCGTCGTGCCCGCCAGCGAGAGGACCCGCCTCTCCGTCGGTGGTGAAGCGCTGTAGGCCGCCCATGCGGCCCTCTTCAAAGCTGTACTGCGGAGCGGGAGGCCACAACCAGACCTGGTGCCGGCCCGCGGCTCCCGACAAGAGATCTGCACACGCACGCTTAACGGGCGTCTGCCCTGTGTCCGCCAACCGAGCCCACGGCTCCAGCGGCAGCTGCAAGGGCACGCCGGGAACCAGAGAAGGCATGCCCGGCCTGCCTCTCTCGCTATCTCTGCGATTAGACTCGCCAATATCCATTTCGGCGGCCCAACCTCTTTCGCGTTCCGCGCCACGAAATGTCTGTGGCACTCCGCAACGAAGGAATCCGTGCCAAGGTAGCACGCGTGCTTGGGGTGTCTGCCCTTGAGGTCATGGCTCCGGCGCAAGACGCCAACCCCTTGCTTCGAATCATGAGCGAGACTCGTTTGCGATGGGACCACAGCCTGC